>Ga0209633_10005927_pt1 | contig 10571 bp, 9 predicted proteins | sample Cruoilmetagenom1_FD_187290 | JGI IMG/M metagenome (GOLD analysis project Ga0209633, IMG submission 187290) | Oil polluted marine microbial communities from Coal Oil Point, Santa Barbara, California, USA - Sample 1 (SPAdes) (version 2) | ecosystem: Environmental > Aquatic > Marine > Oil seeps ... | reverse complement strand
TACATATAAGAAACTAAAGTCAATTTATAACCAGGCCCACCCAAGGGCTTAAAAAAGGAGGTACCTATGGATATTAAGATGCATTCGATTCGGTTTGACGCAGATGAGAAACTGATCAGTTTCATTGACACAAAAGTTAAGAAGTTGCCAACTGTTTATGATGACATTCTGGGTGCAGAGATTTTTCTCCGTCTGGATAAGGATACGTCCGATCGCGAGAACAAGCTTGTGGAGATCAAACTCGAAGTGAAAGGGCATTCGGTTTTTGCCAAGAAACAATGCAAGACTTTTGAGGAGGCAACCGACCTCTCCATCGAGGCTTTAAAGAAGCAACTGGTGAAACGAAAGGAGAAAATCAGGAAAAAATAACCCCTATAAAACCTGCTAAAAAGGCTGCTCCGGCAGCTTTTTTTTTGAGGTATAAAAAAGAGAGATATTATTTTGTGATTTTAGTAAAATATTTCATACATTTGCGAACCAATTTTGGAGGGTATATTTCATTGACGTTATTCGAATGCCGATGTAGCTCAGTTGGTCAGAGCAGCTGATTTGTAATCAGCAGGTCGGGGGTTCGAATCCCTCCATCGGCTCAAAATTTAAGGATCGTTCATTAACTTATTGTTAATCGGGGAAATACCAAAGTGGCCAACTGGGGCAGACTGTAAATCTGCTGTCGTACGACTTCGGAGGTTCGAATCCTTCTTTCCCCACTGGTTCTTTTAAAGAACTTTACTTTAAGGAGTAAACAAGCGGGAATAGCTCAGTTGGTAGAGCACAACCCTTCCAAGGTTGGGGTCGCGAGTTCGAGCCTCGTTTCCCGCTCAACACCTTGAGGTTGCCGATGTAGCTCAGGGGTAGAGCGTTTCCTTGGTAAGGAAGAGGTCCTGGGTTCAAATCCCAGCATTGGCTCTGATAAATAGAAAAGTAACAAAATAAACAAGTAGCAAATTAATTAAATTAAGTTATGGCTAAGGAAAAATTTGATAGGTCCAAACCGCACGTCAATATCGGTACTATCGGTCACGTTGACCACGGTAAAACCACTTTGACCGCTGCTATTACACAGGTTCTTGCAAAGAAAGGTCTCTCTGAAATCAGGGACTTTGACTCTATTGACAACGCACCGGAAGAAAAAGAGCGTGGTATTACTATTAACACTGCCCACGTTGAGTACACTACAGAAAAACGTCACTATGCGCACGTTGACTGTCCCGGACACGCTGACTACGTAAAGAACATGGTAACTGGTGCTGCCCAGATGGACGGTGCGATTCTTGTTGTTGCCGGAACTGATGGTCCTATGCCACAAACAAGGGAACACATCCTCCTGGCGCGTCAGGTGAACGTTCCTAAGATTGTTGTTTTCCTGAATAAGGTTGACATGGTTGATGACGAGGAACTGCTCGAGCTGGTTGAGATGGAAATTCGCGAACTGCTCGACTTTTACGAATTTGATGGAGACAATGCTCCCGTTATTCACGGGTCTGCACTTGGTGCACTGAATGGAGAAGAGAAGTGGGAAGAAAAAGTGATGGAGCTGATGGATGTTGTAGATAGCTACATCCCTATTCCTCCACGTGATACTGAGAAACCTTTCCTGATGCCTGTTGAGGATGTATTCTCAATTACAGGTCGCGGTACCGTTGCTACAGGGAGAATCGAGACTGGTGTTGTTAATACCGGTGATGAGATGAACCTGATTGGTCTTGGTGCTGAAGGCAGGAAGACTGTTATAACAGGTGTAGAAATGTTCCGTAAGATTCTTGATAGAGGTGAAGCTGGTGACAATGTTGGTCTGCTGCTTCGTGGTGTTGATAAGAAGGAGATCAAGAGGGGTATGGTTATTGCCAAGCCCGGCTCGATTACTCCTCACACCGAGTTCAAGGCTCAGGTTTATGTTCTGAAGAAAGAGGAAGGCGGACGTCATACTCCATTTCATAACAACTATCGTCCCCAGTTTTATCTGAGGACCCTGGACGTAACCGGTGAGATTCATCTTCCAGAAGGAACTGAGATGGTAATGCCTGGTGATGACGTGGAAATCACTGTAAAATTGATCTACCCGGTAGCTGTCAACGTTGGTCTGCGTTTTGCAATTCGTGAAGGTGGACGCACAGTTGGTGCTGGTCAGGTAATTAAGATCGACGAGTAGTATTTAACAACTATAATAAATAGAGAGCACGGGTCAATTATACAGTCCCGGCTTCTCTATTTAAACGGGTTAAGTACACGGGTGTAGCTCAGTTGGTAGAGCACTGGTCTCCAAAACCAGGTGTCGGGCGTTCGAGTCGCTCCTCCCGTGCAAATATTTGGCAGAATGAAGCGAATAATTAACTATCTGAAGGATTCCTATAACGAGCTGGTGCACAAAGTGACCTGGCCTACCCTGAAAGAACTGCAAAATAGTGCGTTGGTGGTCATGGTGGCATCTTTAATCTTTGCCCTGATCGTCTTTGCAATGGATATTTCTTTTCAGAAGATCCTCGAAGGCATCTATAAACTAGTGTAATCCATGAGTTTGGAAAAAAAGTGGTACGTTCTCAGAGCCATTGGAGGTAAAGAGAAGAAGGCCAAAGAATATATTGAAAGCGAAATTGCCAGGCTAAATCTGCAGGATTTTATTGCACAGGTTCTGATCCCTACCGAAAAGGTTTACCAGATACGTAATGGTAAAAAGATTAGCAAAGAACGCAACTATTTCCCTGGTTATGTGTTAATTGAAGCAGTGTTAACCGGAGAGGTTCCACACATTTTGAGGAATATCCCTAACATCATTGGCTTTTTGGGCTCGGAAGGAGACCAGATGCCAACTCCTCTCAGGCCCACTGAAGTTAACAGGATATTAGGTAAGGTGGATGAATTATCTGCCAGTGATGAAGAGATTACTGTGCCATTCTTTGTAGGTGAATCTGTAAAAGTGATCGATGGTCCCTTTAATAGTTTCACCGGCATGATCGAAGAGGTCAACGATGAGAAGAAGAAGCTTAAGGTGATGGTGAAGATTTTTGGTCGCAAGACCCCGTTGGAATTGAGCTTTATGCAGGTTGAAAAAGATGGATAGTTAGTTATTAGTTATTAGTGAATTAAAAGATTACAATCTCCGGACAATGATATACCCATGAATGCTTCCTGTATGGTTGTCAATGGATGTTGTAAGCGGTAAGTATATAAATAGTTAAACAAAATGGCAAAAGAAGTAGAAGGCTTAATCAAGTTGCAAATTAGGGGTGGAGCAGCTAATCCATCTCCTCCCGTGGGACCCGCGCTGGGTGCTAAGGGTGTCAACATTATGGAGTTCTGCAAGCAATTTAATGCAAGAACACAGGAGCAGGCCGGGAAACTGTTGCCAGTAATCATTACCGTCTATGGTGATAAATCTTTTGAATTTATCGTCAAGACACCTCCTGTAGCGGTTCAACTGCTGGAGTCGGCCAAACTCAAAAAGGGATCGGCCGAATCGAACAGGGTGAAGGTAGCAAGTGTCACCTGGGATCAGGTGCGCCAGATTGCTGAAGCAAAGATGCCCGACCTTAATGCGTTTACTGTGGAGTCTGCTATGAAAATGGTTGCCGGTACCGCAAGGAGTATGGGGATTACTATTAATGGAGAATTTCCGTCTAACAATTAATTTGTGTAAAAAATGAGTAAACTTACTAAAAACAGGAAGTTAGCTTTAGAGAAGTTAGACAAGGACAAGCAATATACTATCGGTGAGGCTTCAGGACTTGTGAAGGAGATGACCTCCGCCAAATTTGATGCATCGGTCGATATAGATGTTCGTTTGGGGGTGGATCCAAGAAAAGCCAACCAGATGGTACGTGGCGTTGTAACCCTTCCTCATGGAACGGGTAAAGATGTCAAAGTGCTTGTTATGTGTACTCCGGAGAAAGAAGATGAGGCAAAAGAGGCCGGAGCCGATTATGTAGGGCTTGATGACTATATTGAGAAGATCGAGAAAGGTTGGACCGATATGGATGTAATCATCACCATGCCCCCCGTGATGGCTAAAATTGGTAAACTCGGTCGTGTACTGGGTCCCAGAGGTCTGATGCCTAATCCTAAAAGTGGTACTGTTACCATGGATATCGGTAAAGCTGTCAAAGACGTTAAGATGGGTAAAATCGATTTCAAAGTAGACAAATATGGTATCGTACACACCTCTATTGGTAAAGTATCCTTTTCTGCAGAGAAGATCAGTGAAAATGCGCGTGAATTCATGAACACGATCATTAAGCTGAAACCAACTTCAGCAAAGGGAACATATATCAAGAGTATCTATCTCTCCAGTACTATGAGTCCTGGTGTTAAGATAGATCCTAAAGCTACAGATGAATAATAATCGCTAAAGTGTCTCAATACGATGAGAAGAGAAGAAAAGGAAGTAATCATTGATAACCTGGCACAGCGGCTGGATGAATCCAAGCATTTTTATCTTACAGATATCTCCTCCCTTAATGCGGAGCAGACATCTAATCTAAGAAGGAAGTGCTTTGAAAAAGAAGTCAGCCTCCTGGTTGTTAAGAATACATTACTCCGCCAAGCAATGGAAAAGTCCGAAGGCGATTTTAATGATCTCTATGATGTATTGAAAGATTCCACCTCCATCATGTTCAGTGAGACAGGAAATATCCCTGCCAAGCTGATCAAGGAGTTTAGAAAAACTTTGGAGAGGCCTTTACTTAAGGCAGCTTTCGTGGAGGAATCGATCTATATCGGGGATGATCAGCTGGACACACTTTCCAATATTAAATCAAAAGATGAGTTACTGGGCGATCTGCTTATGCTCTTACAGTCACCAGCTACAAACCTGGTTTCTGCGCTTGCATCGAGTAGTTCAAAAATGGCCGGTGCTCTGCTTACATTATCAGAAAAAGAAAACTAATACATTAAAAATTTATAAAAATGGCTGACGTTAAAAAAATTGCTGATCAGTTGGTCGAACTGACCGTTAAAGAAGTAAATGAGTTACTCAATGTTCTTAAAGAAGAGCACGGTATAGAACCTGCTGCTGCTGCAGTTGTTGCTGCTGGTCCTGCCGCTGGCGGAGAAGGTGCACCTGAAGAGAAAACCGAATTCGATGTAATTCTGAAAGCTCCGGGTGGAGCCAAGCTTCAGATTGTTAAGCTTGTAAAGGAACTGACCGGACTCGGACTGAAAGAGGCAAAAGCTGTAGTTGATTCTGCGCCTGCACCTGTTAAAGAAGGTATAAGCAAGGATGAGGCTGAATCTCTCAAAACCCAATTAGAAGAAGCTGGAGCAGAAGTTGAGCTTAAATAATAGGGCAATCGCATTATCCACTTACAGGTTTAGATTCTTTTCGTGCGCCTCTGCGCACGAAAAGAACTAGGCCTTTTTGCAGTTAAATAATTGAACCCTTAATCCACGGATTAAAACGCGATGTCAATGCCAAACAAAAATCAAGACCGAATTAGTTTTGCTTCCATCAAGAATCAGCTGGAATATCCTGATTTTCTGGAGATTCAACTGAAATCATTTCAAGATTTCTTTCAGATGGAAACCACACCTGAGAACCGAAATAATGAAGGTTTATACCAGGTTTTCCAGGATAATTTCCCCATCACTGATACAAGAAACAATTTTGTATTGGAGTTTATCGACTATACCGTCGATCCACCCAGGTACTCCATTGATGAGTGTGTCGAACGGGGACTAACCTTCAGTGTTCCACTTAAGGCTAAACTGAAACTATACTGTACAGATCCTGAGCATGAAGATTTTGATACAGTGATCCAGGATGTTTACCTGGGTACTGTGCCCTATATGACCGAAAGGGGAGTATTCATAATCAACGGAGCTGAGAGGGTAGTAGTAAGTCAGTTGCACCGTTCACCCGGTGTATTCTTCGGACAGAGTGTCCATGCCAATGGAACCAAACTCTACTCCGCCAGGATTATTCCGTTTAAAGGATCATGGATCGAATTTGCAACAGACATCAACAATGTGATGTATGCATATATCGATCGTAAAAAGAAATTACCTGTCACCACACTGCTAAGAGCTATTGGTTATGAGAGCGATAAGGACGTGTTGGAGATTTTCGGTCTGGCTGATGAGGTGAAGGTATCCAAAACCGCTTTGAAGAAGCTGGTGGGCCGAAAACTGGCCGCCCGTGTGCTGAAGAGCTGGATTGAGGATTTTGTGGATGAAGATACCGGTGAGGTGGTCTCCATAGAGCGTAACGAAGTGATTATTGACAGGGAGACTGTTTTGGAAACTGAGCATATTGAGGAGATCATTGATTCGGGTGCCAAGACAATCCTATTGCACAAGGAGATAGCCAATATCAATGATTTTGCTATAATCTATAATACCCTTCAGAAGGACCCATGTAACTCTGAGAAGGAAGCTGTTATGCATATCTACAGACAGCTCCGGAATGCAGAACCGCCTGATGAGCCCACTGCAAGGGACGTGATTGATAAATTGTTCTTTTCAGACAAGCGGTATGACCTGGGTGAAGTAGGTCGTTACAGACTTAATAAGAAATTGGGTCTGGATACCTCTGTGGAGCATCGAGTGTTGACACGTGAAGACATTATCCAGATCATAAAATACCTCATTGAGCTGATCAACTCCAAAACCGATGTTGACGATATTGACCATCTGAGTAACAGGAGGGTGCGTACCGTTGGGGAGCAGCTGATGAATCAGTTCAGTGTTGGACTTGCCAGGATGGCAAGAACCATTCGTGAACGAATGAATGTACGGGACAACGAAGTATTTACGCCAACCGACCTGATCAACTCGAAGACACTCTCGTCAGTGATCAATTCATTCTTTGGAACCAACCAGCTGTCGCAGTTCATGGACCAGACCAATCCATTGGCTGAGATGACCCACAAGCGCCGTATGTCGGCTCTTGGTCCAGGTGGTCTCTCCAGGGAGCGCGCCGGTTTCGAGGTTCGTGACGTTCACTATACACACTACGGAAGACTTTGTCCCATTGAGACCCCGGAAGGACCGAATATTGGTCTGATTTCATCACTGTGTGTTTTTGCACGCATCAGTGATCTGGGCTTTATTGAAACTCCGTACCGGAAAACGGAAGGGGGGAAGGTAGATCTGGCCAACAAAGGTATTGTATACTTGAGTGCCGAGGAGGAAGAAGACAAGCTCATCGCCCAGGCCAACGCACCTCTGAATGAGGATGGCACCTTTGTAAATGCCAAGGTGAAAGCCAGGTATGAAGCGGATTATCCGCTGGCAGAAAAGGACGATGTGGTACTTATGGACGTAGCTCCCAACCAGATCGCTTCTATTGCAGCTTCCCTGATTCCCTTCCTGGAACACGATGATGCCAACAGAGCTTTGATGGGATCTAATATGATGCGCCAGGCCGTACCGCTGATCTATCCCGAAGCTCCCATCGTGGGAACCGGAATCGAGATGAATGTGGTTTCCGATTCTCGCCTGCAGGTAAGGGCAGAGGTAGAAGGAACGGTTGAGTTTGTTGACGCCAATGAAATTGTGGTTCGCTACGAACACAGTGAAGAGGAGCGTTTTGTAAGTTTCGATGATGATGTAAAGCGTTACAAGCTTCCCAAATTTAGAAAAACCAACCAGAGCACATGTGTAAGCCTGAATCCCATTGTGAAGAAGAATCAGAAACTGAAACAGGGTGATATCATGACACAGGGTTACGCCACACAGCAGGGAGAACTTGCTCTTGGTCGCAATCTGATGGTGGCTTTCATGCCCTGGAAAGGATATAACTTTGAGGATGCCATTGTGATTTCTGAAAGAGTGGTCAGGGAAGATGTATTTACTTCGATTCACGTGGATGAGTACCTTCTGGAGGTGCGCGATACGAAGCGCGGACTGGAAGAGCTGACTTCTGATATTCCAAATGTGAGTGAAGAAGCTACAAAGAACCTGGATGAGAATGGTCTAATTCGGATCGGTGCCGAAGTTACTCCTGGAGACATTCTGATTGGAAAGATTACTCCCAAAGGAGAATCTGATCCTTCTCCCGAGGAGAAATTGCTGAGAGCGATTTTTGGCGACAAGGCAGGCGATGTGAAAGATGCATCTCTGAAAGCAGGACCATCCTTATATGGTGTGGTGATTGATAAGAAATTATTTTCCCGTACCATGAAGGAACGCAAGTCGCGTCCGGCAACCAAGCAGATTCTTGAGAAGATCGATGATACCTATCATAAGGATATCGCAGACATCAGAACTATGTTGATTGATAAACTGTTCGAACTGGTGAATGGAAAAACTTCACAGGGTGTGAAGGACTTCCTGAATGTGGATATCATTCCCAAAGGGACCAAGTTTACTCAGAAGCAATTGATGGAACTTGATTTCCCCAACCTGAATCCTTTGAAGTGGACCACGGATAAGCATAAGAATAACCTTATAAGGGACCTGCTCCATAATTATATTATTAAGTTCAAGGAGATAGACGGACTCTACAAGCGGAAAAAGCACAGCATTACCAGTGGTGACGAATTACCTACTGGTATTATTCAGCTTGCCAAGGTGTATGTGGCCAAGAAGCGTAAGCTCACCGTAGGTGATAAGATGGCCGGTCGACATGGTAACAAGGGTATTGTTGCTAAGATCGTTCGTTCGGAAGATATGCCCTTCCTGGAAGACGGAACTCCTGTGGATATCGTATTGAATCCGCTGGGTGTACCATCCAGGATGAACCTGGGACAGATCTATGAGACTGTACTGGGATGGGCCGGTCTGAAACTGGGTAAGAAATTCGCTACTCCCATTTTTGATGGAGCCAAGATAGATCAGATTAATGAGCTTACTGATGAAGCAGGCGTTCCCAGATATGGAAAGACCTTCCTCTATGATGGTGGTACAGGCGAGCGTTTTGACCAGCCTGCCACTGTGGGTGTAATCTACATGCTGAAACTTGGACACATGGTTGAAGATAAGATGCATGCAAGAAGTATCGGACCTTATTCTCTGATTACGCAGCAGCCTCTTGGTGGTAAAGCCCAGTTTGGTGGACAGCGTTTTGGTGAGATGGAGGTTTGGGCACTGGAAGCTTTTGGTGCTGCTAATATTCTTCAGGAGATCCTGACCGTTAAGTCGGACGATGTGATCGGAAGGGCCAAAGCCTATGAAGCCATCGTTAAAGGCGAACCAATGCCGATCCCAGGAATTCCTGAGTCACTGAACGTGTTGCTACATGAGCTGCGCGGACTTGGACTTAGCGTGAACTTAGTATAATCTGTTATTACGGGCTTAGACCCGGTCAGCTTTAGTTTTAGAAACGCATTAATACATTATTATATGTCATTCAGGAAAGACACCAAAGTAAAAAGTGATTTTACCAAAATTTCCATTGGACTGGCATCTCCCGAAGAGATCCTTGAGAGATCCAGTGGTGAAGTCCTTAAGCCTGAAACCATCAACTACCGGACCTATAAGCCGGAAAGAGATGGCCTCTTTTGCGAAAGGATTTTTGGACCGGTAAAAGATTACGAGTGTCATTGTGGTAAATATAAGCGGATCCGTTATAAAGGGATCGTGTGTGACCGTTGTGGCGTTGAAGTGACTGAGAAGAAGGTACGTCGTGAGCGCATGGGTCACATTTCTCTGGTTGTGCCGGTGGCCCATATCTGGTATTTCCGTTCACTTCCCAACAAAATCGGTTACCTGCTGGGATTGCCCACCAAGAAGCTTGATTCCATTATCTATTATGAAAGATATGTGGTAATCAATCCGGGTATTAAGCAGGCCGATGGCGTGAACTACCTCGATTTCTTAACAGAAGATGAATACCTGGATATCCTGGCAAGTCTGCCCAAGGAGAACCAGATTCTGGAAGATGATCATCCCGATAAGTTTATTGCTGGCATGGGTGCTGAAGGGCTGCATGCTTTGCTCGGAAGATTGAATTTGGACGAACTTTCATACTTTCTAAGGCACAAGGCAAGTACAGAGACTTCCCAGCAGAGAAAGAATGAGGCCCTGAAGAGGCTACAGGTGGTAGAGGCTTTCCGCGCTTCGAAAGGTGTGAATCGTCCTGAGTGGATGATTGTGAAAGTGGTACCGGTAATTCCTCCGGAGCTGAGGCCCTTGGTGCCTTTGGATGGTGGCCGTTTCGCCACTTCCGACCTGAACGACCTCTATCGCAGGGTGATCATACGGAATAACCGTTTGAAGAGGCTTATTGAGATCAAGGCTCCTGAAGTAATCCTGCGCAACGAAAAGAGGATGCTCCAGGAAGCGGTAGATTCACTGTTTGATAATTCAAGGAAGGCCAATGCAGTAAAAACTGATGCAAACCGTCCCCTCAAGTCGCTTTCCGACAGTCTGAAAGGTAAGCAGGGACGTTTCCGCCAAAACTTGCTTGGTAAACGAGTCGACTACTCGGCACGTTCAGTGATCGTTGTAGGACCCGAACTGGCTCTGCATGAGTGCGGTCTTCCGAAAGATATGGCTGCTGAACTTTACAAGCCCTTTATAATCCGTAAATTGATTGAGCGCGGTATTGTGAAGACAGTGAAGTCGGCCAAGAAGATTGTGGACCGTAAAGATCCCGTTGTATGGGATATCCTTGAAAACGTGTTGAAGGGGCACCC
>Ga0209633_10005926_pt1 | contig 10572 bp, 11 predicted proteins | sample Cruoilmetagenom1_FD_187290 | JGI IMG/M metagenome (GOLD analysis project Ga0209633, IMG submission 187290) | Oil polluted marine microbial communities from Coal Oil Point, Santa Barbara, California, USA - Sample 1 (SPAdes) (version 2) | ecosystem: Environmental > Aquatic > Marine > Oil seeps ... | reverse complement strand
CTACCTATGATGTCTACTGACAGGAGCCTGTTGGACTGATGGGTACGCTACGCTTTACCCATCCTGCAAAGAGCTACGGTTTTTTGTAGGATGGGTGAAGGAGCGCAGCGACGATGGACAGGATAGCCCGAGTGTCGCGGAGCACATGGATGTGCGAGAGCGACCGCACCCGTCAGACGGGTTAACCAATATCCCCTAACTACCTCAGCGTGCCCCGTGCATCTGTGGTGAATACCTCCATTTTATCTTTCTTCAGATATTCCACTTTCTGGCTGACTTGCTCATATCGAAGTTGGCCAGTTGTTGTGAGATTTCATCGCGCCGGGCATCCAGGATATGACTCGCCATGGGCAGAAAGATATCTTCCTCTTTTTCATGATGTTTGATCATCTGTTTTTCCAGATGGAGCAGGCACTCGAGAACGTAGTCCGAATCCCTGGTTTTGATGACGCGTACCATGTCCCGGACAAGACGAACAATCTGGTCATGCTCCTCCCGCAGTGCCCTGGTCGGACCCTGAGGCGCCTCGATCGCAGCTTCATAGGCAGAATAAAGCACCTCTTCTTCCAGGGCCATGTGCCGTTTCAGGTGCGCAACCAGTTCCCTGAAGACCAGGTCTGCGTCGCCCCAGTCCTCTATTTCCACTGCCTCCTGGCAGCGGGACAGGAGGTTTTCATACAGTGAATGTTCGTGCACCAGCCAGTTGTCTGAACTGCTCATTGAACTTACCCTCTGGTTCCTGTCTGCATTCGGCGAATATATAGTGCATTTAATGGGCCTGTCTATCTGATAGCATAGCTGTATACGCCATCGATTGCTGATCTGCCTTATACGGGCAGAGATCTTCACTGGCGTGTCACACATCCGGTGTGATGTTTGGTTGAACAACAGGTTTGGAGAACGTTAGTGGATATTCACTTTACCCCTTACGAAGCACGCGTGATCGGTTGCCTGCTTGAAAAGCAGCGCACCACTCCCGAACATTATCCGCTGTCGCTCAATGCGCTCACCAATGCCTGCAACCAGAAGAGCAGCCGCGATCCGGTGCTGGATCTCGACGAGGCCACGGTGCAGGACACGATCGATGCGCTGGTGAAGAAGTGCTATGTCAGCAACAAGGGTGGCTTCGGCAGTCGCGTCACCAAGTATCAGCACCGCTTCTGCAATACCGAATTCGGCACCCTGAAGTTTTCCGAACAGGAACTCGGTATTGTGTGCGTGTTGCTGCTGCGCGGGCCCCAGACGCCGGGTGAATTGCGCACCCGCACCGAGCGCCTGTGCAAATTTCAGGATAGCCACGAGGTCGAGTCGGCTCTTGATCAGCTCATGCAGCGAGACGATGGTCCTTTTGTGATAAGGCTTCCCCGCGAAGCGGGAAAGCGTGATGCCCGCTATGCGCACCTGTTTGGCGGCGCGATAGAAATGGGCGAGACTGCTGCACCGGTAGCTGCGCTGTCGACCAGGTCAGGCACGGATGCTGATCGCCTGGGGCAGCTTGAGCAGTTGGTCAATCAGCTGCGTGATGAAGTGGCAACTCTCAAGGCGCGGCTTGACCTGACTGCACCGGACCAGGGTCCCGACAGCGCCAAATAATAATAGTTGTGCGTTAAGTGTTGCTTGCATTTGGAAGAATGCTGTATATAATGCCAGGTACTGTATAGATAACCAGTATATGATTATGCCTCATGACACACTGACCGCGCGGCAAGCAGAGATCCTTGAGCTAATTCGCAGCTATATTACCGAGGAGGGTTGTCCGCCAACCCGTGCTGAAATTGCAGAAACCCTCGGGTTTCGATCCCCGAATGCCGCAGAAGATCACCTGCGCGCACTGGAGCGCAAAGGTGCAATTGAAATTCTTGCTGGTTCTTCGCGTGGTATCCGCCTCCTTGATGAAGAAGAGGAATATGGTTTGCCGGTGATTGGGCGTGTTGCAGCAGGTGAGCCCATTCTTGCCGAGCAGAATATCGAGGACTATTGCCAGATTGAGGCTGATACATTCCAGCCCCGCGCCGATTATCTGTTGCGTGTCAAAGGTGACAGCATGATAAATATTGGTATTCATGATGGAGATTTGCTGGCGGTGCACCATACGCCGCATGCTGAAAATGGCCAGATAGTTGTGGCGCGGCTGGATGATGAAGTGACCGTAAAGCGTTTTCGACAGCGCGGTTCAATCGTGCGGCTGCTGCCGGAGAATCAGGATTACGAGCCAATCCGTGTAGACCTGCGAGAGCAGGTGCTGGATATCGAGGGGTTGGCAGTTGGCATAGTGCGCAAGGAGATCAGCTAATGAAATCAGTCAAACAGTTACATCATCTCAATGCATGGGAAAAAAATACGCTACCTTCATCTTCGCTGGCAACATCGCTGGTTACGGCGACCGGTATCGATGGGCTGGACGGGGTGTTGCCAGGTGGAGGCTGGCCGAAGGGTGGGTTGGTTGAAATTATTGTGCCTGATGAGTACACCGATGCGCTATCCCTGGTAATGCCGGCACTGGTGCAGTTGAGCTGGCAAGGGAGATGGATAGCCATGGTGGCGCCGCCCTGTCAGACACGTGCACGCCTGTTTACAGACGCGGATCTGAATCCTGCCAGAGTGCTGCAGGTTAATCCCCATCCCGGTCGCAGTGCCCTGTGGACAGCTGAATCAATGTTGCAGTCGGGTAATTGCAGTGTTGTGCTGGCCTGGCCAAATTGCAATACCGAACTAATGGACAGGCGCCTGCAGAAAGCAGCGGCCAATGGCACGGCACTGGGAATCCTGATCAGATATGAAGGCCTGTCAGTGCCGCCCTCAGGCGTAGACGTGCGTCTTAAGCTGGATGTGGGGGCGGAAGGACGAGTGGTGTACCTGGTCGACAATCAGGGAGAAACGCTATCGGGTGCTGCCTTGGTCTAGCACTCTTTCAATCTTCTACGGACTGATGGGTGCGTCGCTACGCTCCTTCACCCATCCTACAAAGATCTACGGTTTGTTGTAGGATGGGTGAAGGAGCGTAGCGACGCACCCATCAGACGGATTAACCAATATCCCCTGTCCTCAGCGTGCCCCGTGCCTCTGTGGTGAATAGTTGAAAACCGGCTACTCATTCGTATCAGCCCCGTTTTTACAAGATTCCAGTTGTTTCCGGATATAGACCACATTGGCTTCAGCATTTTGGGCTGACCACTTTAGATTGACATGTTCGGTATACAGTTCTCTGTACTGAAAATTCTGATAGATATTGTATCCGACTGATGCAATGAAAATGATTATGAAAACAGCAATGAAGTCATAGTTAAGGGTTGCTTTTTTAGCCATCGTCTGAATTTCAGTCAGTATGTAATCAAGGGAACAGGACGCTATTTGTGCGCAATGTAGCGTGCCAGCATCTGTTCTGTGTCGAGGCCGATTATATCGGGGTCAACGCCAATCAGTCCGCACAGGGAGACAATCTCTATGTGTTCAACCAGGCTGGTAACGCCATCGCTCAGACTTACGGCCAGGCACAGATCAATGAGCAGTTCTGCAGTTTCCGGATCTGACGTCACTGTTTTGATTGTTTTTAATGCCGCTTCCCTGCCTTGCTTCGAAGATGCCAGGATATGATCAGCGTAGTGATTGAACAGATCTACCCCTTCATGCGGGTCAAAAACTTTCAGTTGGGTAAGGGTTTCCATGATCTGGTCAACCCGGATCCTGTCGGCAAAAGAGATCTGGCCCTCTGACGCACTCACCATGGCGCAGGCGGCCATAGCCGCTTCCAGGAAAGGCCGATTTTGTTCCTTTTCCGCACGGTCCTGAAAGAAGCGCTTTAGATTATCAAGCATACCGGACATCATTGTTTCCTTTTAAAAAGAGCCATAGTGATTATGTCCCTCATAGAATGCTGTTTTCAATCCGAATGCCACGTGTGCAGACTGCGGTTCCGGAGCAGGGCGGACAAGATGTTCAGCAGACTTCACCTCTGCGGATAGCCGTTTTGTAGTCCTGGTACAGGGTTATCATGCGCCTCCAGAGTAGCCCGGGCTTGCCAGCACCGATCACGGTGTCATCGATCCGGGTGACAGGCGATATCTCCCGTGTCGAACTGGTCAGCCAGACCTCGTCGGCATTGAACAGGTCCGTTTCCGAGATATCTGCTTCACGAAACGGAATAGTGTGGGCGGCGGCGAGCTCGATAATGAGGTCGCGGGTGATGCCGGGTAGCAGAGAGGGGCCATTGGGTGGTGTGATTAACAGGCCGTATTTAACGATGAAAATATTGCTGGCCGCACCTTCGATAGCATGGCCATCCTTGATTAAAATGGCTTCTGCAGCACCTGCGTCAACTGCCGTTTGTCGTAACATGACATTCGGCAGCAGGGTGATTGCCTTGATATCGCAGTGCTTCCAGCGGATATCCGGGAGGGTGATCGCGGTAGTGCCGGTGATGCTGTCAATATCAACAGCGGTAGCCATCGGGTTGCTCATGGCAAACAGTGTTGGCCGGGTATCTGCCGGAAAGGCGTGGTCACGCTTTGCCGCGACACCGCGTGTTACCTGCAGATAGACGGCCTGATCAGTGCCGTCATTACGACTCACCAGCTCCTTGAGCATGGTTTCCCACTCGGTGTCGGATAACGGGTTGCCGATGCGCACGGCTTCCAGGCTGTTCCCCAGTCGCTGCAGGTGGTGGGCAAGCCGGAACAGCTTGCCGCCGTATACAGGAATGACTTCGTAGACGCCGTCACCAAACAGGAAGCCACGATCCATGACCGGGATACAGGCGTCTTCAAGTGGCAGAAAAGTGCCGTTCAGGCAGGCGGTTGTCATTACCCGGGAACCTGTATTATTCGAGATAGAGCAGCGCTTCATCCGAGATGCGTTGCCAGAATGAGCCTTCACTTATCGTCTGCAGGCTTACCAGTGGTTGACTGGCAATAATCTCATCGCTCAGTTTTACTTGTACCGCGCCGAGTGGCTGTCCTTCCTTGACCGGTGCCATGATGAGGTCATTAATACTCATGGACGCGTCCAGTGATTTGTACTGGCCACGTGGAATGGTGACATAGAGCGACTGATCAAGGCCGAGGGGGACCGCTGCTGTGCTGCCCTTCCAGATGCGTGATGTGGTGAGTTTGGTGCCGGCGTCGTAAAGTTTATGGGTTTCAAAGAAGCGGAAACCATAATTAAGCAGGGCCTGGCTGGCATCGACACGTGCGTTGGCGCTCTCTGTGCCCAGTACGACGGTGATCAGTCGCATGCCGTCTTTCTTTGCCGAGGTCACCAGGCAATAACCGGCAGAATCCGTGAAACCCGTTTTCAGGCCATCTACACTTTCGTCCCGCCATAACAGCTTGTTACGGTTGTATTGGGTAATGTCGTTGAAGGTAAACTCTTTCTGTGAATACCAGTGGTAGTACTCCGGGTACTTTTTAATCAGCAGTGTTGCCAGTAGTGCAATATCTTTTGCCGTCATATAGTGATTTTCATCCGGCAAACCGGTCGAGTTTTCGAAATGACTGCCGGTCATGCCGATTTCTTCTGCATGTCTGCTCATCAATGCGGCAAAGGTTTCTTCGCTGCCGGCAATGTGCTCAGCCAGTGCCACCGTGGCATCGTTGCCTGACTGGATAATCATACCCTGCAACAGGTCTTCAACAGAGACTTGCTTGTTGACTTCAACGAACATGCGCGAACCGGGCGTGCGCCATGCCTTCTCACTGATGGTGACCAGGTCGCTTAAAGCAATGTTGCCCGCCTGCAGTTCATTGAAAATCACATAAGCCGTCATCAGCTTGGTAATACTGGCGGGTTCTACCGACTGGTCGGAGTTGTTCTCGGCGAGAACCCGGCTACTTTCAAAGTCCTGAATGATGAATGATTTGGCCCCGGTAGATGGCGGTTTGGGGATGGGGAGTGCTGCGGCCAGAGCGCTGGCCGTGAACAGGTGGAGTGCAACAAATATTATAAATATCAATCTATTAGGCATGGTTGTCCTGTTGTGTCTGGCAGGTTGAAGGCTGTGTGCATTGTCCGCATGTGGTGGGCAATTTGCAATGATGTTTACTGGGTAACAGCGCGGCTTTCGTTGATGCCCAGCGGCTTGAGCGTCTTTGCTACCCGGTCGAGTTCTGTTGCGTCGGATAACGGACCCACCTGTACCTTGTAAAAGGTACCGTTATCACCGGAGCTTTCGACGATTCTGACGGCGCCGACATCCTGTGTCTGAATTTTTCCTTGCAGACGTTCGGCATTTTCACGGTTCGAGAAGGCGCCCACCTGCAGGTATAAAGCGGTATCTCCCGGGTGGCTGGTCGCTGCTGGAACAACCGGTGCAGCAAGCGGGGCTGTTGCCGTTGCCTTTGCAGGCGTGCCAGCATCAATGGCTGCTACCTCTACATGTCCGGTGCCATTTCCTACGATGCCGAGTTTAACGGCAGCGGTGTAGGACAGGTCAATCAAGCGGTCATCATGAAAGGGACCACGGTCATTGACTTTCACAATGACTGAACGGTCGTTACCCAGGTTGGTGACCTCTACATAGGTCGGCAGCGGCAGTGTCTTGTGAGCAGCGGTCATGGCGTAGAGGTCGTAAGGTTCGCCACTGGAGGTGCGTTTACCATGAAACTTGGTGCCATACCATGAGGCCATGCCCTGTTCCTTGTAACCCTTGCTTGACGACAGGGTGTGGTAACGCTTGCCATAGACTACGTAGGAAGCAGGATTGCCGTAACGGCTCAATGGTTCATATCTGGGGACGGCATTGGGTATGTCGGAAACATCCCGGGGGTTCAGCGGGGCATCATCGGTCGGTTCCAGCGGGCCTTTGGTGGAGCAGGCGGTAAAGCAGGTGACGATGAAAGCCAGGCCGGCCAGGCATAATCCGGCAGCCGGGAGGCGGACCGGATCAGTCATTCTCATGCAGACTCTGTTCGTAGGCATTACGAATTTCCTCGCTTAGCTGGTAGACGGCCATTGCATACAGCGGGCTGTGATTGTAGCGCGTAATCACATAGAAATTATTAAAGCCAAGCCAGTATTCCGGGCCATCTTTCTGTCCGAAGCTTATCAGGGCTGCGAGCAGTTCATCGGGCAGCGGTGTTACCGGTGTAATGCCGTCGTGGCGCATGGCATCGAGTACCGTGTTGGGTTTGTAGCCAAGATCAAGAACAGTCTGGTAGTCATTGCCGGTCACTTTTGCGCGAGTGGCGACAGGGCTGCCGGGGGTCCAGCCGTGGGCATGAAAATAATTTGCGACACTGCCGATGATGTCCGCCTTGTTGTCCCACAGGTCACGTTTGCCGTCATCGTCAAAATCAACGGCATAACTGCGGTAGCTGCTGGGGATGAACTGTCCGTAACCCATGGCGCCGGCATAGGAGCCGGTGGTGGTGAGCAGATCGATGTCTTCCTCGCGTGCCAGTAGCAGGTATTGTTCCAGTTCGCCGGTGAAAAACTTGCTGCGGGGCGGATAGTCAAAGGACAGGGTGGCAAGCGCATCAAGTACCCGGTGTCTGCCGGTGTTGCTGCCATAACGCGTTTCAACACCGATGATTGCGACGATGACCTGCGGGTCAACACCATATTTTGCTGCAGCCTGCTCCAGTATTTCCTTGTTTTCTTCCCAGAAGGTGACGCCTCCCTCGATGCGACTCTGGGTCAGAAATATTTTGCGGTACTCAAACCATTGCAGTCTTTTCTCTGCCGGTTTGCTCATCAGTTCCAGGATGTCCTCGCGGCGTTCTGCATTGTCAAGCACGGCAACCAGTTCATTCCGGTCAAAATCATGCTTGTCGACCATGCGATCGATAAATGCCTGCACCTGTGGTTGCTGGCTGTAGTTGCTGCCTGCAGCAGGCAGGCTTGCTGACAGTGCTGCCAGCAGCAAGGTGTGTGAAAGTCCTTTTATTAAAGCCTGTAGCTGCATTGACGGGGTTCCTTTAGTAATGATTTCGGCACATTCTAGCATCGAATGTGGCGTCAGGTCGGGAGTAATTTACGGTGTGTTTGTATCGACATAAGAATGCCGAATCCGGCCATCAGGGTGACAATCGAGGTGCCACCGTAACTGATCATTGGCAAGGGCAGACCGACGACCGGCAACAGGCCGGTCACCATGCCGGTGTTGACAATAAAGTACACGCAGAAGGTCATCGAGAGGCTGCCGGCAAGCAGCCGTGTATAAGTGTCCTGTGCCTGGATCGATATCATGATGCCGCGCACGACGATGATGGCATAAAAGGTAAACAGTAATAATATTCCGAAGAACCCGAATTCCTCGCCCAGTACCGCAAAGATAAAGTCGGTTGAACGTTCCGGCAGGAAATCCAGTTGTGACTGGGTACCGTTCATCCAGCCCTTGCCGAACAGACCGCCGGAACCGATGGCGATTTTTGACTGGATGATATGGTAGCCGGAGCCCAGCGGGTCGCTTTCCGGGTGCAGCAGGGTCATCACGCGCTGGCGTTGATAGTCACGCATAAAGTGCCACAGCAAGGGTGCGGCCGCAGTGGCCAGTACGCTGAAAAATGCCAGCAGCCGCCATTGCAGCCCGGCCAGAAAGACCACGAAAATCCCGGAGCTGGCAATCAGCAGTGAGGTGCCAAGATCCGGTTGTTTGGCGATCATCAGCGTGGGGACCGCGATCAAGGTGGCCGATGCCAGTAATTGCCTGCCGGTGGGTGGCAGGCGGGTATTTGCCAGGTACCAGGCGACCATCATCGGTACCGCCAGTTTCATCATTTCCGAGGGCTGAAAGCGCACGAAGTAAAGATTCAGCCAGCGTTGTGCTCCACCGCTGGCTTCACCGCTGATGAGTACCGCGAGCAGCAACAGGATGCCGATGACAAAGATCCACGGTGTCAGGCGCTGTAACAGGCGTGGCGGGAGCTGCGCGACCACCAGCATGCCGGTAAAGGCAATGCCAAGGCGCACCAGCTGGCGTTCTACCAGCTCGATATCACCACCGCCGGCACTGTAGAGGACAATGAGGCCAAGGGCGGAAACTGCAATCAGGGCAAACAGCAGCGGTGCATCCAGGTGCAGGCGATATTGCCAGCCGCGCCGACTGGCATCCTCGTAGTGCGGGGTAAGGACGATGCTCATGACGGCGCCTCCACAAGGTAGGCATCCAGAATCTTGCGGGCAATCGGGGCGGCAACGGAGCCGCCACCACCGCCATTTTCGACGATGACGGCCACCGCAATTTTGGGTTCGTCAAGGGGGGCAAAGGCAATGAACAGGGCATGGTCGCGCAGTTTCTCGGCGATGGCTTCGGCATCGTATTTTTCTTCTTCCTTCAGGCCGAAGACCTGTGCGGTACCGGTTTTGCCTGCAATCCTGTAGGGACTGTCCTTGCCAATGTGTCTTGCCGTGCCGCGGGCGCTGTGGACGACGTCGGTCATGGCGGCGATCACCTGGTCCCAGTGTTGTTGCTCCTTGATGGTGATGGTCTCATGCAGTTGCGGCTGGTGGGGTACCAGCTCATCACTCTCGGCCTCCTGGTCTGCATGCACGATTTGCGGCTGTAGCATGCGCCCGCCGTTGGCGAGTGCGGCTGTGGCGGTTGCCAGTTGTATGGGTGTGACCAGGAAGAATCCCTGGCCAATGCCGGTAATGATGGTTTCACCCGGGAACCAGGGCAGGTCACGATGGCTGCGCTTCCAGTCTTTTGATGGCAGCAGGCCGGACAGTTCACCCTGAATGTCAATGCCGGTGGCCTTGCCAAAGCCGAAGTGCTGCAGATAGTCATGGATGCGGTCAATACCCAGTGACTGGGCAAGGTCGTAGAAGTAAACATCGCAGGATTGCGTAATGGCGATATTCAGATCGACAGTGCCATGGCCGCTGCGTTTCCAGTCATGGTACTTGCGGTCCTTGCCGGCCAGCCGGTAAAAGCCCGGGCAATAGGTGCTGGAGTGGCTGCTGCTGACACCTGATTCCAGACCGGCAAGTCCCATAAACGGTTTGACCGTAGAACCGGGCGGGTATTGACCCCGCAGCGCCCGGTTGAACAGCGGTTCCTTGTCATTATTTCTCAGGGCGGCGTAATCATCATAATCAATGCCGTTCACAAACGGGTTCGGATCGTAGGTTGGCAGGCTGACGAAGGCCAGGACATCGCCATTGTTCGGATCGATGGCAATGGCTGTTCCCGAGTAGTCACCAAATGCCTGTTCGGCCACAGCCTGCACGCGGGAATCCAGTGTCAGGTAAAGATTGTGCCCGGAGACTGGCGGGGTACGGTTCAATACGCGGATGATGCGTCCCTGTGCCGTGATTTCGACCTGTTGAAACCCTACCTTGCCGTGCAGCAGTTCTTCATAGGTCTTCTCGATGCCGTTTTTACCCACATGGGAGGTGCCGCGGTAGTTGGAGCTGTCGAGAGTTTTGAGCGCTTTTTCATCGATACGACCAACATAGCCGAGCGCATGTACTGCCAGGGGGCCCTGCGGGTAATGTCGTGCCAGGCCGGCAGTAATATCAACCCCCGGGAAGCGATGACGATTAACCGAAAAACGTGCTACCTCCTCATCGTTTAGATGAAAACGCAGGGGGATGGCCTCAAAGCGCGGCTTGCGCCGGCGCAGTTTCTCAAACCGG
>Ga0209633_10005925_pt1 | contig 10573 bp, 11 predicted proteins | sample Cruoilmetagenom1_FD_187290 | JGI IMG/M metagenome (GOLD analysis project Ga0209633, IMG submission 187290) | Oil polluted marine microbial communities from Coal Oil Point, Santa Barbara, California, USA - Sample 1 (SPAdes) (version 2) | ecosystem: Environmental > Aquatic > Marine > Oil seeps ... | reverse complement strand
GGCGTCATTACGTATAAGCTTGCCGCCCACGCCGCCGACCTCGCCAAAGGCCACCCCGCCGCGCAGCTAAGAGACGATGCGCTTTCAAGTGCAAGGTTCGAGTTCCGCTGGGAAGACCAGTTCAACCTAGCCCTAGACCCCGAAACCGCCAAAGACTATCACGACCAAACCCTGCCGAAGGATGCCCATAAGGTGGCGCATTTCTGCTCAATGTGCGGCCCCAAATTCTGCTCCATGAAAATCACGCAGGATGTGCGCGATTACACAGAAACCCTATCAGATAACGAAAAAGCCAGCCTAGAAGCACAGGCGAAAGAGGGCATGGCCGGGATGAGCGAGAAATTTAAGGAAATGGGCGGGGAGATATATTTGGAGGCGAGTGAGGTGGAGAGCGGGGAGTAGAAAAATATTTTACAAATAACTGGTTGTATTTTAACGGTGTTTTGTGCTTAATACCCTTTTTAGCGGTGTCGATATATGTTAATTCAAGAGTTAATCAATAAAATTCGAAAAGGTAACAGGACGCCTTTTCTATATCATTTTACAGATATGCGTAATATCACCAGTATTGCAGAAAGAGGGGTTTTATCGCGTGCACAAGTAACTACTATAGGGTTAACTGATGTGGTTTGTGGTGGTAATGAATGGAGTTTTGAGCAAGATGACCGAAGAAATGTTAGTGATTATGTGCATTTAAGCTTTTTTGACCGTCACCCAATGGAATATTTAGCAAAAAAAGATGGACGCATTGAAGAGTCCTATTTTATAAAGGTGCTGCCCGAAATTTTAGATAGGGACGGCGTTCTTTTTTGCGCTGGCGTGTCAAATGCGGCTGATAGTGTCATGTTTGGCGTTGAAGAATTTGAGAATCACATGGACGTGGAAATTCTTTTTAAGAGAACAGATTGGCGATTGTCAGAAGTTCAAAATAGGCTTAGAACAGCAGAGAAGTATGAAGTATTGGTGCCAAAATGGGTGCCAAAAACTTACTTGAGAAGATAACGTATGGCACATCGCCCTATATTTATTGCTGGAGAAATGAAAGGTGCTCTTTACGAAGAGTTATCTGTGCAATTCCAATGGCATTCTGGGTTTTCTCCTTCGCAAAAGCAAAAAAGTATGCGTGAACTTCATAAGGAAGCTAAGAAAGTAGGGTTGAAAAACATTCTTGAAGTCTCCACCAAATCTGAAAGAGAGTTAGGTCGCCGGTTGAGCGCTTTTAGGCTAGATGTTGAATTATCTGGCGTGACCTCAAAGATAGAGTGCGTTTATCAAGCGAGTAAAGTATTTGAAAAAGGTGGGCCTTTTTCTGAGCTTACTTTTGTAAAACCAATTGAATCTAAACGTTTTTTTAGAGACAAGAAATTTGGGATGATTACACATTTTTCATTTCAGGATATTGAGTATGAGAACCTACCTTTTCATGCCTTTTATGATTGGCTCTTTTTAAGAGCATTATCTTCGTATGCTCCATATTTGGAGGAAAAGCTATCAGATATTGATGGGTTTTCAGATATTGAATTTAATCCTGCCCGCTCGATAAACACACAAGCGAGGTCGATGGCAATTATTAAAACATTAATTGCGCGAAATAAAATATATGAGTGCGCTGAAGATTTTGACTTTTTCCGTGAACATCTGATGATTATTGAAAAAAAAACCTCAAAACAGATCAGATTGAATATCGCGTGATTTTTTCTTAAACTCCATCCCATGACTTTCACCCTCCACCCCCAACTCGCAGCCGACTCCATCATCATCGGGGCGTTCCCTATATCTCTCCTCCTCATGATAAACGACGCGGCCTATCCGTGGTTCGTGCTGGTGCCACAAATTCCCAACATCAAAGACGCCTACCAGCTTAGCGAAGCGCAGCATATGGCTGTAACTCGCGAGAGCCGCTCATTATGCACCGCCCTGATGGCCGCGTTCGCCACGGACATACGGCAGGCGAAAATGAACGTGGCGGCGCTTGGGAATATGGTGCCACAGCTGCATATTCATCATATCGTCCGTAGCCCTGCCGACCCGGCTTGGCCCGCGCCCATATGGGGGCACCAGCTATTGACGCCGCTCACCAAGGCCGAAATCGCTGCGCGAATAAAGGCGCTTCTGCAAAATTTACCGCAAGGGTTAGAGCTGTTTGACCGTTAGGTCTATGGCGGGTGCTAACTTGCTCGGTCATGGTCATCCTTGCATTGGATATGATTTCTGAGTGAACTTGACAAACTTTGTTGTGAGCGTTCCAATGCGGTAAAAACTGGGAGAAAATAATGGAAAATATTTATGAGCAAATGCAGGCGATAAGTGAAGCGCCTTCGCAAGCTGATACTATTTTAACGAACCTTGGCCCGACAGGGTTTTTAACGCCGGTTTTGGTATTGATTTTATGGACGTTGGTGATGTTAGTGTTGATGCTCAAACGGCGCATACCAGCCATGAACGCAATTGACAAAAATCCACAAAAATTTATTGAAAATCCTACTTTGATGGATCAGGTCCCTGACAGTGCTAAATGGGCGGCAGACAATTATAATCATCTGCATGAACAACCAGTGATATTCTACGCATTGATGGCCTACCTCGCGCTGACGGGGCAAGGCGATAATGTCTATATGTATTTTTGGCGTGGGCCTATGTGGGCTCGCGGGTAGTGCACTCGCTCGTGCAGGTGAGCAGTAATATAGTTATGCTTAGGTTTTTGCTGTATTTGGCGGGTTCACTTTTGCTAGTCATTATGGCTTTACGCGCCGCAGCGGGACTATTTTAGCTGATATATCCGTTAGCTCACCCTAGTCTGGAACGTTATATTTGTGACCATCAGCACCTTTATGTTTAATTTCTAGTAATTTGGCGCTGCGCGCAAACTTACTGTGTTAAACCCATCTCTAAGCGGGTTGCCTCCAGGGTTTGAAAAAAACAGTCTTCCGTCTTTATCCTCAATGCGTACACGCAGAACCGGAGCGGGGAGGCGCGAATCGAGTACGGTTTCCGGAACATCCAACGTAAAGTTAATATTGCCAGACATACCGTCTAACGGCACAAGGGACTTAACCAACTGTTCTGGGCGGCTATTAGTGGAATGGCGCTCTAGTGTGGCGGTTAAGATACTGCCTTTGGGCAATCCTTTATAGGCATTGAATTGGGCCTCACCATTAATAGTGCGCGTACTTGGAATGCCTGGTGCAGGTTCGCCGATTGGAGAGGGCAGGGTTGGCATATTGGTACATGGGTTTTCTGGTGTACACGCTGGCGGAGTTGACGTTATGGCGTCGAGGGCAAAACGGTAATTAGATGTGGCGGCACTAAAGGGAGTAGGCCTTGGCATAACATGGGTTTTGCGTCCGGCCCAGTCCTCGATCCATACTTCGAAAGCCAGCGGTGTTTGCGGGTTTTGCGAGCTAAGGACGCGCTCTAGGGTAAAGTTATAAGGTGCGTTTTTATCATCTAGGGACGTGCGCGACTCGCCTACAATATGACGAGATGTACCGCCTGCAAGCCCATCTTCCATGAGACGCACGACAAGGTTAGCGCCGTGAAAAACGGATGAAGGATTAGTGATGTTGACTGTACCGTTAACGCTTTCGGTAAAAGATGGTGCTGGCTGTTCATAGGGCGCGGGGGCAGGGCCAGTCATATCTCCATAGGGAGTTAGAAAAATTTTGGTAGGTTCAAGGCCGCGAAACTCTCCAGAGTTTTGAAGCTCAAAAATCACTGTACCATTATGGTCGAGAATTTTAGCTTCGATGCGGGCAAAGTCTATGCCCTCGGTAATTTGCGCAGGTGCGGCAACAACGATGCTGACGGGTGAGGGCAGGCCAGATAGGAGCAAACGCGTCTCGCCGAGCATAAGCGGCGCGGCGCGGCGCACATTGGCGGGCGGCGGGGCGTAGGCGGTGACCACTAACGTTGATTCGCTTGGGAGGCCTTGCGGGCCTGCGTCAAAACGGATCTGCACGGGGATGTTGTCGATTAAAGTGGCTTGCTGCTGGGGCGGATATTGACCGCCCTTGAAAATATCGCCGAGAATATCGCCCATATCATTTTGGGCACTGGCGGGGAAAGCAAAGCTCATCATCGCTACAAAAACGAAAAGGAAAACGGCTTGGTATTTCATAAGTCACTCCAAAACATAGGCAATATCATACATGGCCCACTTACTTTTAACATAGTGCGGCGCAGTTATGAGAATGCTGAACGGGGAGTTCAGCTGTTATTCAGGTTGCCAGACAGGGTGTTTGGCCATGATTGCGGCGAATATATCCGAGGTTAGAAACCCTTCAAGCCAAGCGTGAAGGCGCGGGAATTGCGGTGTGTCCCACCAAGCGCGCTGCACATTGGCGAACTGGCGGATGAATGGAAATATGGCGTAATCGGCAAGGCACGGCGCTTCGCCCATCAGATAAGGAGATGTGGCCAGTTTTGTTTCAAACTGCGCAAGAATATCGCAAGCGGTGTCTCTATGGGATAAATCAACCGTATCGCGGCCCGTCTGGGCGTAGCGGCTCGCATATTTGTAGCGGTCAAGATGATGCTTAAAATCGCCCGTTATGGTCTCGATTAATGGCAACATGTTTTCAAGACCAAGTGTAAGCCAGCCCTGCGGGTCGTTTCCTTCGAGCGCCCAAAGCATGATGTCAAAACTCTCGTCAATAACGCGGCCATCCGCAAGAATTAGCACGGGTATCGTGGCTTTGGGCGAGGCGGCAATCATGACCGCGGGTTTGTCACGCAGGAGAATTTCGCGGTGCTTATAATTTGCGCCGCTTACATGTAAAGCAAGCCGTGCCCGCATCGCATATGGACAGCGGCGAAAGGAGTAGAGAATATTAGTCAAGATATTGCGGCGGTTTTGGCAGCGCGTCATAGTCCTTGGTAGAGTGCTGAATAATGACGCGGGCGCCCGTTTCTTTGGTCAAATCTTCGAACTTGTCCATAGACGCTAGTGTCTGTTCTTTGTCTGTGTTGAACACAGGTACAGTGCGCTTTTCGCGCGCTTCGTAAAGATGATAAAGGTCGCCCGTGAGTAAAACTGTGCCAGTATTGGCAAGGTCAATTTTTAGGACTGTGTGTCCAGGTGTATGTCCAGGCATATCGACAATAGTAACGCTACCGTCGCCAAACACGTCATAGGTACCTGTAAACGTAATGGTTTCGGCGGTTTCAAGGGCTGCGTAAGCTGGGAATTGATCTTCAGCTTTGCGGGCGTCATCGCGGAACATAAAGTCGCGCTCGGTTTTGTTAACGATGAATGTAGCTTTGGCATATTGGCCTGCATTGCCCACATGGTCGAAATGGGAATGGGAGATAGAGAAGAAGTCAAGCGTGTCTGGCGTGACGTCCAAATCTGCGAGTTGGCTTTTAAGCGTGACAGGAACTTCGATGTGGAAGGGGCCGTTGGTAACGCCGCCCTCGATAGCGTTGATGGCGTCTGGGAGTCCGGCATCCCAAAGCAAATCGCCTTTAGGGTGTCGGACAAGGTAGCAAGTGTCGACGGCTTTGTTGCTGCGGCCCTCATAGGCGCCGCCGCTATCAAATATACTAAGGTCGAGCATGTCTATTTTGCCGCAATCAAGGGCGTAGAGTTTTAGGCTTGCCGTTTCGAGCTCATTTTCAGCTTTGGCAGTGGGCCCGTCTGCGGATTGAGAACCGCCGCAAGACGACAAGAGTAAGCAGCTAGCTAGAAAGATGCGTTTCATGATTACCTCCAATAATGAAAGGCAAAACTATAGAAAATAAGTGCGGCAAGCAAGCCCGATTAAAGTGAATTTAAATGTCCAAGTCTGGACGTTTTCCAGTCTCAAGCATATTGCGATATGCGTCAAACCCATTGAGGAAAGTGATGAATTGCTCACTAAACCCTTGATCGCGCATAAAATCGGTCATGGCGGTTTTGATAAGGTCTGGATCATCGCAGGTGGATGCGAGAAGGCGCATGTCCTTCATTGCGCGCCCATTTTCGAATTTACGCGCCAACCTATTCATGGAATTCATCAATGAGTACATTTGTAATGGCCCTATGTTGCGGCCATCATGGGCGCGGTCCCCAAGCTTGCGTAGGTTTTTGAAAATTGGCCGCGTATCACGTTTGAACTGGGTCATGGCTTTGTCAGCACGTAGGCTTACCCAGTCTGCAGAGCAAATTTCGGCAGGATTTGGCGCGGTTGCGCACGCACTTACAACGGCGAAAACTCCAGCAATGATGGGCGTAAGAATAAATTTGTTCATTGTCATCCTTTTAGTTCTAGGCGGGGTATCATGAAAATAGATGAAGGTAAAATAGCGTTTGCAGTGAACTGGTTACGTCAAGGTTGCGCAAAATTCCTCGATACGGTCGCAGGCTTTGATCAAGGTTTGCATATCGCTAGAGTATGAAATTCGAATATTGGGAGAGCTGTGAAAGGCACTACCTGGAACGGTGGCCACATGGGCTTGGGTGAGGAGTGATTCGGCGAGGTCGATGTCTGTTAAAAGTTTAGTTCCTGCCGCCGTGGTTTTGCCCATCAGGGCTGTGCAGTCAGGGAATACATAAAATGCACCGTCTGGGCGCGGGCAATTCACGCCGGCGATATTGTTAAGGCGCTCTACGACAAAGTCGCGGCGCTGGGTGTAGGTGGCGTTGCTACTGGCGATGAAATCTTGTGGGCCCGTCAGGGCAGCAAGAGCGGCCCACTGGGATATGGACGCAGCATTGGACGTGGTTTGGCCCATGACTTTGGCCATGGCATTGATCAGGGCAGGCGGCCCGCCCGCATAGCCGATGCGCCAGCCCGTCATGGCATAGGCTTTGGATACGCCGTTCATGGTCAGGGTGCGCGGGTAAAGCTCGGGCGCGGCTTGGGCTATGGTGGCGAATTCGCCACCATCATACAGAAGGTGCTCGTAAATATCGTCGGTGAGGATATGCACTTGTGGGTGGGCGCGCAAAATATCTGCGAGCGCTAGGAGCTCCGTGCGGCTATAGGCTTGCCCCGTTGGATTGGAAGGAGAATTAAGAAACAGCCATTTCGTACGGGGCGTTATGGCGCGCGCTAAGCTTTCGGGCGTCAGGCGATACCTGTGCGCAAAATTGGTTTGGATAAGGACGGGGACACCGCCCGCCAGCCGCACCATTTCTGGGTATGAAACCCAGCACGGGGCAGGGATAATGACTTCGTCGCCTTCGTTAAGACTAGCAATTAAGGCATTGTAAATAACAGCTTTTCCACCAGGCGAGATGTTGATTTGGTCAGGTGAATAGGTCAGGCCATTATCGCGCTTAAACTTTGCGCAAATGGCATCTTTGAGCTGCGGGATACCGTCGACATTGGTGTATTTAGTTTGGCCTTTTTCGATAGCGCGCATAGCCGCCTGCTTTATATGATCAGGTGTGTCAAAATCAGGTTCACCAGAACTAAGGCTGATGACGTCAACGCCGCTTTCGCGTAATTGCCGCGCTTTTTGCGTCATCACCAAGGTCGATGAGGGTGCAATTGAAGCTAATTTTTTAGACAATAACATAAGGAGAGTTTAACGAAAAACAGCGCTAACACAAACCCAAAGGAGCTTGGGGAAATTTAAAAATTAAAAACTCGGCGATCTTTTAATATAACATGGGCAGCATTATGCCCAGGAGCGCCCGTGACCCCGCCGCCAGGATGCGTACCAGAGCCGCACATATAAAGACCCTTAATAGGCGCGCGATATGATCCGTGACCAAGGACAGGGCGGGCGGAAAACAATTGATCAAGGCTCATACGGCCATGAAAAATATCACCGCTAATAAGCGCGAGTTTTCGCTCTAAATCCAATGGCGACAAGATTTTCCGCCCAAGGACAGATTTGGCAAAACCTGGGGCATAGGTGTCGACGGTATTGATAATATGATCAGCCGCCACCTCGCGCTGCTCATCCCAGGTTTTACCTTTTGGTAGATCATATGAAAATTGTTGGCAAAACAGGCTGGCGACATGTTTGCCTTTTGGCGCAAGTGTGCTGTCAAGCGTGGACGGGATAAGCATTTCAATAATAGGCTTGTCCGACCATCCCTTCGCTTTTGCAGACAGCCAAGCCTCGTCTATATAAGATAGGTTAGGAGCTATGACTATTCCTGATGTAAGACAGTCGTCACCTTGCGGTGCATGGGTGAATTTTGGCAATGTATCAAGCGCCACATTCATGCGAAATGTGCCCGAATGAGATTTGTAATTTTGAATGCGCCCTACAAAGTCCTTGGGCAGTTCGCTGGAAGAGACTAGGTGTTCGTATAAAATTTTGGGATGAACAGAAGCTGCGATAATTTTGGCCTTAAAGGTGGTTTTTTCGGTGCGCACGCCAATGGCCTTACCATTTTCAACTATAATTTCTTGTGCTGGTGTACTGGTTAAGACATCGACCCCCTGCGCTTCGCACGCTCTACGCATAGCCTGCGTGATCGCACCCATACCGCCAATAGCGTGGCCCCATGCGCCTTTAACGCCTGCGGCTTCGCCAAAGACATGGTGCAAAAGTACATAGGCAGAGCCAGGCTCGTAAGGAGAGGCAAAATGGCCGACAATGGAGTCAAACCCAAACAGGGCTTTTACCGCGTCATTTTCAAAATACTGGTCCAATATTTCGCCTGCGGATTTGGTGAAGAAATCTAACATATCACGCTGCGTCTCAAGTGAGAGTTTTTTCATCCGTGCGCCAGATTTCAACATGCTAAGAATATCCGAAAGCCCGCCACCAACATTGGGTGGGGCTTCAAGCAAGTATAGGCGCAAAAGATTAACAATGTTGTCAAGAGCAGCTGCATATTTTGGGTATGCGCGGGCATCTTTTTCGCTGTGGCGGTTGATCTCGCTAACCGTCAAACCCCCTCGGCCTGCGAGTAGATAGTCATCTTTCAGGAGAAAATAATTGTCAATCTTGCGCAGAACGATTTGTAGGCCGTGTCTTTTTAAATCCATATCCGCAATGACTTTTGGCTGCAGTAGCGATACGGTATAGGAGGCGACTGAATTGCGAAAACCTGCATGAAACTCTTCTGTGATCGCTGCACCGCCAACAATATTGGAGCGCTCAAGGATACAAGTCTTCAGCCCTTTACGTGCAAGGTAAAATGCGCAAACAAGGCCGTTGTGCCCGCCACCAACAATAATTGCGTCATATGTTTTCATTTCCATAGGCGAACATTAACTGGATTATGCGCGCTGGCAATATTGAATGACTATGGCGGAAAAATATTTTATTTCCAATATTGCCATCATGTCAAAGTTAAGAATGGCCAAATATTTGTGAGTGGAAATTGTCCACTTGTTTAATGTTCATTACCCATCTTTATCTAGGGCGTATCCAGCGCTTCTTATTGTGCGAATGAGGTCTACTTTACTCCCTATGTTGAGAGATTTGCGCAGGCGGCCAATGTGCACATCTACTGTGCGCTCGTCGACGTAAATATCTGTGCCCCAAACATGATCAAGCAGGACAGCGCGGCTCCAGACTTTTTGCGGGCGCTCTAGGAAGGTTTTGAGAAGGCGAAATTCGGTGGGGCCTAGCTTTATATTTTGCCCGTCGCGGCTGACGCGGTATGTTTCTGTATTCATCAAAATGCCCGCATAGGACAGCTCTATATTGCCAATGCCCGCTTTGCGTAGATTGGCTTTGATGCGGGCGATAAGCTCTTTGATAGAATGGGGTTTAACCACATAATCATCTGCGCCCACGCCAAGCCCGCGTACTTTATCATCCTCGGTGCCGCGCGCCGTGAGCATGATAACGGGTATGGTTTTCGTATCAAAATTGGTCTTGATCTGGCGGCACACTTCTATGCCGGACATATCAGGGAGCATCCAATCGAGCAGTATTAGATCCGGCCTATATTCTTGGATAAGAAGCAGACCTTCATCAGCTGTTGCGGCATGTTTGATACGGTAACCTTCCGCTTCCAAATTATACTGCAATATCTGAGCTTGCGCTTGTTCGTCTTCGATGATGAGGATGAGAGGTTTCATAGCTTTGCCTTACTCTTCTTCGGTGTTAATGTCATCTGGATCTATGATCATCTTACTTGTTTTATCGCCTTTAGGCCGCTTGCCTTCGGGCCATTCGCCCGTGACGAGGAAGATAATTTCCTGGGCAATATCAGCTACATGATCGCCCATGCGTTCAATATTTTTGGCGATAAACAAGAGGTGCATACAGCCAGATATATTGCGCACATCTTCCATCATATAAGTCAGTAGTTCGCGAAACAAAGTGTTGTGCATTTGGTCAACACTTTCGTCGGTTATGCGAATTTCTTGCGCTATGTTTGCATCGCTTTGATTATAGGCATCAAGGGCGGCTTTAATCATGCTTTGAACCAATTCGCTCATACGCACCAAAGTTCCAACCGAGCCTGTAAACGCGTCCGCCTTAGTGATTGTATTAGTACGGCGGGCCATATTTTTGGTGTAATCGCCAATGCGTTCAAGATGGCTCGCCATTTTTAAGGTCATGACAACATTGCGCAAATCTGTGGCAACGGGTTGGCGAAGCGCGAGAATTTTTATGGCGTTTTCATTGAGCCGCGCTTCCAATTTGTTGATACGTTTATCACCCTTAAGGACTT
>Ga0209633_10005924_pt1 | contig 10574 bp, 7 predicted proteins | sample Cruoilmetagenom1_FD_187290 | JGI IMG/M metagenome (GOLD analysis project Ga0209633, IMG submission 187290) | Oil polluted marine microbial communities from Coal Oil Point, Santa Barbara, California, USA - Sample 1 (SPAdes) (version 2) | ecosystem: Environmental > Aquatic > Marine > Oil seeps ... | reverse complement strand
TCAAACACAAATTCAACTCAAATCGTGATGCTATTATCGAACGTGCAAAGAGCGCGGTAAGTTATGCCAAAACTTTCGTAGAGGATGTTGAGTTTTACGCGGAAGATGCAGGTAGAACCGACAATGAATTCTTGGCAAAGGTTTGTGAAGCAGCTATAAAAGCTGGTGCCACAGTATTGAATATACCTGATACCACAGGTTATTGCCTGCCTGAGGAATATGGTGCGAAAATGAAATACCTTAAGGAAAACGTCACCGGAATCCACAAGGCAATTCTCTCTTGTCATTGCCACAACGATTTGGGATTGGCTACAGCAAATTCCATTTCAGGCGTGATCAATGGCGCAAGGCAGATTGAATGTACTATTAATGGTCTTGGTGAGCGAGCCGGGAACACCTCTTTAGAGGAAGTAGTAATGATATTAAGGCAACACCCTTACTTGGAATTAGACACCAATATAAATAGCAAATTACTTTATGATACCAGTCAAATGGTCTCTGATAAGATGGGAATGATGGTACAACCCAACAAGGCTATCGTAGGGGCAAATGCCTTTGCGCACAGCTCGGGGATACATCAAGATGGTGTAATAAAAAACAGGGGAACTTATGAAATTATAAACCCTTCGGATGTTGGGGTCACTGAATCTTCAATTGTTCTCACAGCAAGAAGTGGTAGGGCCGCATTAGCTTATCGTGCTAAAAAAGTGGGCTATGAGCTTACCAAGGTTCAATTAGACTTGGTTTACCAAGAATTCTTGAAATATGCGGACGTGAAAAAAGAAGTGATGGATGAAGATATTCATGAAATCATTGAAACAAGCAAAATAACTATTGAAAGTGTTTCTTAGATGCAGTTGAGTATTGCTATTTTAGGTGGAGATGGTATAGGTCCGGAAGTATTGGCTCAAGCTGTTAAATGCCTTAAGGCCGTTGAAGAAAATTTTGGTCATGATTTCACCTTCACTGAAGGATTAATCGGGGCCTCCGCCATGGATAAGATGGGTAGCCCCATTCCCGAAGAAACCCTTGAACTTTGCAGAGCATCCGATGCTATTTTATTTGGTGCAATTGGCACCCCTGAATATGATAATGACCCGGATGCCAAAGTGCGCCCGGAAGACGGATTGTTGTATTTACGAAAAGAACTGGATTTATTTACCAACATGAGACCTATAAAGGTTTTTCCTGCCTTAGTAAATAATTCCCCTATAAAAAAAGAAGTTATCGCAGGCACTGACTTGGTCATTTATCGCGAACTTACGAGTGGAATTTATTTTGGGGGCAAAAGCTTGAGTGAAGATGGTACGATTGCCACCGATCTATGCAGATATACCGAAAAAGAAATCAGCCGAATTGCCCATATGGCGTTCAAAGCAGCTAAAAAAAGACGAGGTAAGCTCACCTTGGTAGATAAGGCCCATGTATTGGAAACTTCGAGATTATGGAGAAAGGTTGTTACAAATATTTCTGAAAGCTACCCTGAAGTAGAATTTGATTGTATGTTTATTGACAATGCCTCAATGTTAATGACACTAAATCCTACCTGTTTCGATGTAATCTTGACCAGCAATATGTTCGGAGACATCCTCTCTGCGCAGTGTAATGTGCTCATTGGATCTTCTGGTTTGTTGCCATCGGCATCAGTGGGTACTGAAAATGCAATGTTTGAGCCTATACATGGTTCATATCCACAGGCAAAAGGCAAGGATATCGCAAACCCCGTTGCTGCAATCCTAAGTGCAGCGCTACTCCTTAATCATTTTGGACTTACCGAAGAATTTGACGCTATGGTCGCTGCTGTACATAAATCTTTCAGAAAAAAAATTGTTACTATAGACATCATGGGGAGTACAAAATATGGAACAGAGAGCGTTGGTGATTTCATTGCACAGAATATTGTTGATGTAGATGACAATTTGAATATCAATGATGAAAACATCGGATTAGGAAAATCGACAATAATCTAGTGTTCGGAATTACTCACTTGCCAATAACTTCACAAATTCATCAAATTCTTCTTTAAAGACTTCATATCTATCTCCTGTTGCCGGACCATTAAAACCAGTGTGAATTTTTCTGACTTTACCCTTTTTATCAATAAAAATAGTGGTTGGGTAAGAAAGCACATGATTCAGCATGGGTAACTTTTCTTGTGCCTTGCTTTTATTCGAAGTCCCAATTTGAGCTAATAAAATAGGATAATCCACTCCTATTGCCGACTTTAATCTATTGATACCTTTATAAGCTTTTTCCTTGGTTTTAGCATACTCAAAGGCCAAAGCAACCACCTCGACATCCAGGTTCGAATTATCGCTCAAATAGTTGACGAAAAATTTCGTTTCATCAAGACAATTGGGACACCATGTACCCATTATCTGCACAATTACTGCTTTGTCTTTAAATTGGGGGTCATCCAAGGAAACTATAGTGCCATTGGAATTCGGAAATGAAAATGCCAATTTCTCGTAACCGGGATTCAAAAAAGTCAATGAATCAGCGTCTGGCAGTTCAAAACCTTCATTTCGTTTCGCAATGAACGGTTCCTTAAAATGGTTTCCAGAATAGAAAGTTCCGATTAAGCTGGTATCAGTGACCTTCGCCGTGAATAAAAAAGCATGGGCCCCATCAAAGGCCGATACCTTCATTTTATCCCCGTCCATTATCCCATCCAAATACCGATAATCGCCGGTGGTGGTCCTGAAAGTACCTGTGACCTTATTCTCGTTTTGTGTGAAAATCCCCTTTGCTAAATAACTCTTCTCGGTATTCGGGCTAAACTCAGTTTCCCAAATTCCTGAAATATTGATTTGCGGTTTGTATTCAGCTCTAAATCGTTCCTTTTTGCCAAAAGTAGCTTTAAACGGTACTATGCGATCCAAACTTTCCTTTATAAATTCACCATGGATTGAGGTTTCAGTGAATTTACCTGCTATATAACCCTCAAAAACTGGAGTTTTTATCAAAATTGAATCCCTATTAATTGAGACTTCCTCAATACTTATTACCTCCTCTGCATTGAATATTTCAATAAACAACTGCCCAGCATTGTTCTTCTTCAACTCAAAATTAAAAGGCAAAATTTCATGGTCAAGCACTGCCAATTCGGCTAACCAAATCCCTTCTGACAAGATAGGTGCTTTAGATTTTGCACAAGATGAAAACAAAACCGCAAACAGTAAAAGCATTCCAAATTTTCGCATATATTCGATTTTCCAAGTAATCATCGAAGTAACGGATAAAAACTTACATGAAAAAATTAAAACATTTCAATTGAAACAGTATTGAATGTCTTACTTCATTGTTTTATCTTTACCAGCTTTAAATACAACCAATGAACATTTCTTACAACTGGTTAAAACAATTCCTGAAGATAGATTGGGACTCAAAGCAGACTGCAGAGCTTTTAACCGATTTGGGGTTGGAAGTTGAAGGCATTATGCCATATGAGACTGTTAAAGGAGCGCTCAAAGGTATTGTGGTTGGTGAAGTTCTTACCTGCGAAAAGCATCCCAATGCCGACCGTCTTAAATTAACCACCGTGGATATTGGACAGGAAAATGCTGTGCAAATTGTTTGTGGAGCGCCGAATGTAGCCAAGGGACAAAAAGTTCCGGTTGCTACTATAGGCACCACACTCTATACAAAGGAAGGAGAGTCATGGACCATAAAGAAAGGTAAAATTCGAGGGGAAGAAAGTCATGGAATGATTTGCGCGGAAGATGAATTAGGTCTTGGTGATAGTCATGATGGCATAATGGTCTTGAGTGATTCATTAAAAACCGGGACACCTTGTTCCGAGGTTTTTGAGTTGGAAAGCGATGAGGTTTTTGAAATTGGACTGACCCCTAATAGAGCTGATGCGATGAGTCATTATGGTGTAGCACGGGATTTAAAGGCGGGACTTAAGCAAAAAGAATTGGAAATAGAGTTGATAACCCCATCAACAAGTCATTTTAATATTACTGATAGGTCCTTAAAGTTGGATGTTTCTGTCGAAGATAAGGCATTAGCACCTAGATATTGTGGGGTGACAATTAGCAATTTAATTGTTCAGCCTTCACCCAATTGGTTATTAGATAGATTAAAAGCAATAGGGCTAAGTCCGATCAACAACGTGGTGGATGCCACCAATTATGTGTTGCACGAAATGGGTCAGCCGTTGCATGCATTTGATGCAGACAGGATATTTGGCGAGAAGGTCATCGTTAAAACACTTCCAAAAGGCACTAAATTTATGACCTTGGATGGTATTGAAAGAGAATTGCACGAAGAGGATTTAATGATCTGCGATGGCGAAAAACCAATGTGTATAGCTGGGGTTTTTGGAGGGATAAACACTGGTGTAACGGAGGATACCAAGTCAATATTCTTGGAAAGTGCCTATTTTGACCCTATTTCTATTCGTAAAACAGCAAAAAGACACGGTTTGAATACGGATGCTTCATTCAGGTTTGAGCGGGGCATTGACATTAATAATGTGGAATATTGCCTAAAAAGAGCTGCACTTCTCATAAAGGAAATTACGGGAGGTGATATTACCTCCGATATTGTAGATCTATATCCTAACAAGAAAAATGACTATCAGGTTTTCTTGACATTCGATAAGATTTTCAAACTAATAGGTCAAGAAATACCGAGAGACACGATTAAATCCATTCTGGCTTCGCTCGAAATTAAAGTGAAAAATGTAACGGAAGCCGGCATGGGCCTGGTCATACCTTCATATAGGGTCGATGTACAACGCGAGGTCGACGTAATCGAAGAAATCTTGAGGGTTTATGGATACAATAATGTCGCCTTTAAAGAAAAACTGAACGCCTCTATAGCTCCGATTTCAAAATTCGAAGATTATAAATTACAACAAAGACTTGGTGATTTCTTGGCATCAAGAGGTTTTTATGAAATAATGACCAATAGTCTTACCTCGCCGGATCATATTGCCTTGATAGATGATTTGAACGTAGAACAGTCTGTTATCATGCTTAATCCTTTGAGCACTGATTTATCGGCAATGCGACAGACCATGCTTTTAAACGGGTTAGAGACTATATCGTATAACATCAACAGAAAAAACCAGGACCTTAGGTTTTTTGAATTTGGAAAAACCTATCATAGTTATGATGATAAACGAGTCGAGAATAAACATTTATGCCTTCTGGTTACCGGGAATAGGAACAATGCGGGATGGGCTTCACCCGCTAAGCAAACTGACTTTTTCTTTTTCAAATCGGTCGTTGTAAACCTCTTAAAGCGATTAGGAATTTCCAGCCTCAGTTCCCGACCAGTGGGGGGCACATTGTTTTCCGAAGGATTATCATTGGTATCCGAGAAGAGGAAAATTGTGGAATTTGGTGTTGTCAATAAATCCCTGGTTAATAATTTTGATGTAAAGCAAGAAGTCTTATACGCTGATTTTAATTGGGATACTATCATTGACTTAGTGCCTAAGGCCGAAATAAAATTCATGCCTATTCCAAAATATCCTGAAGTAAAAAGAGATTTCGCTTTACTACTTGATGAATCGGTCAATTTTAAGGAAATACATGACATTGCATTTCAAACTGAAAGAAATCTTTTGACTAAAGTGAATTTATTTGATGTGTATACAGGCGATAAACTGCCTAAAGGCAAGAAATCGTACGCCGTAAGTTTTACTTTGCAGGATGACAAGAGCACACTTACAGACAAACAGATAGACAAAATAATGTCGAAACTTCAGCAGAAGTACGAGAAGGAATTAGGTGCTAAACTAAGGTAAAAAACTAATTCTCTTTGGTAGGATAACACTGTCTATTTCATGGATTACACCATTACATTGGTTTGCATCAGCCACGATTATCTTGGCGGAATTTCCAATATTGTCAGTTAAAATAATATCGATACCATTCATGGTTGCGGTTATTTCCTCACCTTGAACAGTGATGAAAACTGCTTTGCCCTTTCCACTACACATGGCTTTCAAGATTTTTGAAGCTGTAAACTCACCAGCAATTATATGATACCTTAATAGCGCCTTTAATTCTTCTTTATTCTCTGGATCAAGAAGGTTAGAGGAAGTATTTGAAAACAGTTCCTGAAAGGCCATATCAGAGGGTGCAAAAACCGTAAAGGGACCATCATAGCTTAAAATCTCATCTAAATCAGCGGCTTTCATTGCTGCTAATAAAGTGGTATGGTTTTTTGAATTTTCGGTGTTTGAAACAATGGATTTTTCGATATCCATCGCGAGGAATTCGCTTTCTGAACTTGAAAATCGATCTTGGGCTGAGACAAAAAAGGTCAAAAAAAAGGTGAGCAAAGCCACCTGGGGGACATAACATTTCATTTAGGTTCTGTTAACGGCTTGATAATAAAGATCCGATAAACGGTATCGAATCATCGACAATATACGATATAAAAGCTTTCAAAACCCAGTAAAATAGTGCAGTTAATAGATTTTAACATTATATTAACATTTAGGGCTTTAACCTAGAAATTCCACAAATTATTAATTTGTTTAAATTTGAGACTATACCTATTGAAATAATATGTTGTTGGAAAGAACCAATTTAGAAAAAGCACTTGCCGGAGTGAAAATGAAAGCAGTCGATACTATCGATATTCAGAAAGAAATCAGTCTGATTTTCAAGGAAGTTGAAGAACACGATTCCAAAATTGGTCAACGCATAAAAAATGGAGACTCTTGTAAAGCGAATGAATTTGATTTTGATTTATTGGCAACTGAACGAATCTACCATTTAAGCCATATAAAGGAAATTTGCATCGATTATCGCCTTCGTTTTTTGGATTCCAGGTACTTTAAAGGTAATATTCCCAAAGTGGCAATTTCCAAAATTAGACAACTTGAGCAGGAACATAAAGCAAACCTTGAAGGATTTAAAATTGTGGCACCTTCCAAACTATTTAAATTAAAGGATAAGAATGATCCTTTGCTGTTTGTTCCATTAGGTAACGATTACTTCTATTTTATACATAAATGGGGCAATGACCTGCACCCTTTGAGAAAAGTAATAATGTGGCCTTTTAAAAATATTGTCAACCTGGCTTTGGTTGTTTTTGCGATTAGCTATTTTGTGACCTTAATGTTTCCTTTAGGCCTCTTTACTAAAACTACTTCTGGTTATGAGTTCTGGGTACTGTTCTTCTTTATGTTCAAATCCCTTGTCGCGGTAATTGCCTACTACGGAATCGCAAGAGGTAAAAACTTTAGCAACGCCATATGGAACAGCAAGTACTTTAATACTTAACTTCCTATGTGATTACTTTTGATAAAAAATTTGATTAGGGACACCGTCTAAATCAAGATTATCCAATAACTCCGGTGTTGGTTCCAACTTTATTCTGAGCAGTCCGCCTTTATTTGCGTCATCGGTCTTTTGGTAACCCACAAGCATTATATTGTTTGTATCATCATAACTAACCATTGTGGTATCCCCTATTTTATATTCAAATTCCAATTGTGATGCCGTTAAGAAATTCTCATAGAAATATAAGATGGCCAAGTTATTGGTAAAATCATAAATGGCGGGAATGTTAATGTGCACAGTATCATCAGTTGGCCTTTTATAGAATAGTCTACCCTGATCATCAAAACAATTAAATTGGGATTCAAAGAACTCAGGCTCCTTACCATCTTCATAACCAACGTATTGAACACCCATGGTACTTGTATTTAAGACGGTGTGCAATTCTTGATAGGATATTATCAAGTTCTGGCTAGTATCGGCAAAAATCTGCTCAACATCATACCCTAGATTAATCTCATGTATCACCGTCGTACTTTCACCTTCAATGACTGAAAGTGAATTCTCATCTGTAATTTCAAGGTCAATGGTCAAAACAAATAATCGATTATTTGTAAATACCATATGCAAAGGTTTTTTGTCTAATTCAACATCGATAAAATTGTCTTCTGAGGCAGATAGGTCAATAGCACGTACAAAATATGTATTGATCTTGGAGGTCTCTTCAAGGACATAAGAAATATAAAGCTTGTCCAATTCTACGGCAATTGATGTTACCGATAAATTACACTCGATCAAATCATCAAAAACAGCTACGATATTAGATGTGTCATCACTGAAATCATGAATGGTCAGTTGTCCACTGCAATCGGTCAATTTCGAATAATTGGCAAAAATCGACTCCTTCAGGAATCTGATATTGTTCATGGGAACATCCGAGAATGTACTTTCCGCTGGGCTTAAATCAATACTAGACTCGCTGCTTTTTAAAGGTTGCGCTGAAAGAACACCACTGCTTTCTTGAAGCAGAATATAATCGGCATTAAAGAAATCCTCTTTATCATCGATTTCTTCGATAAGTTGGGAATCACTTGATTCACTACAACCAATAACTACCAATGCCAAAAGTGCATAAATAACGCTGTAGGTCTTCATAATGTAATGTTTGGGACGATTAAAACTATGCTGGCACGGCGTACATCTTCTTACGCTGTTCCTTTATAGTCTTATCAGACATATATTCATCAAACGTTAAATATCTGTCAATGTTGCCTTTAGGGGTCAATTCTATGATGCGATCAGCGACGGTTTGGGCGAATTCGTGATCATGAGTGGTAAACAGCACTGTTCCTTTGAAATTCTTAAGCGAATTGTTGAATGCTGTAATACTCTCAAGATCGAGGTGGTTTGTAGGTTCATCCAACATTAGAACATTGGCTCTTAGCATCATCATTCTACTTAGCATACAGCGTACTTTTTCACCTCCCGATAGTACGGTACATTTTTTCAGGGCTTCCTCTCCACTAAACAACATTTTACCCAAAAATCCACGTATATAAACCTCTTCACGTTCTTCCTCTGTCTTTGCCCATTGCCGTAACCAATCCACAAGATTAATATCTTCATTAAAGAAGGCCGAATTATCGGCAGGCAAATACGATTGGTTCGTAGTAATGCCCCACTGAAATTTGCCGCCGTCCTGTTTTTTGTTACCGTTCAATATTTGATAAAAGGCTGTCGTTGCCCTAGAATCCCTAGAAAGTATGGCGACCTTGTCCCCTTTTGCCAAATTAATATTGGCATTTTGAAATAATAGATCCCCATCATCAGAAGAAGCTGATAGTCCTTCAATATTCAATATCTGATCTCCTGCAACACGCTCGCGATCAAAAATCAAAGCTGGATATCTTCTGCTCGAAGGTTTTATGTCTTCCACCTTTAACTTCGAAAGCATTTTTTTACGTGATGTAGCTTGCTTGCTTTTTGCAACATTTGCACTAAAACGCATAATGAACTCTTGTAGTTCCTTTGCCTTCTCTTCCGCTTTTTTATTCTGTTGGGCCCTTTGACGAGCAGCTAATTGACTACTTTCATACCAGAACGTATAATTGCCGGAAAATAAGTTCATTTTGCCAAAATCGATATCCGCAACATGCGTACATACCGCGTCGAGGAAGTGACGGTCGTGTGAAACAACGATAACGGTATTTTCGTAATCTGCCAAAAAACTCTCTAACCAACTAATGGTCTCATAATCCAGATCATTGGTTGGCTCATCCATTATTAAAACATCGGGATTTCCAAATAAAGCCTGGGCAAGCAAGACCCTTACCTTTAATTTTGAATCCAAATCGGCCATTTGGGTATAATGTAATTCTTCATGAATTCCCAAATTGGACAACAATGCTGCGGCATCACTATCGGCATTCCAACCGTTCATTTCTTCAAATTGTACTTGCAGCTCCCCTATTCTATCGGCATTTTCATCAGTATAATCGGCGTAAAGTGCGTCAATATCATTTTTTATAGAGAATAGTGGCTTATTACCCATAACCACGGTTTCCAACACTGTATTATCATCATAGGCATTATGATTCTGCTCTAAAATAGACATACGCTTACCCGGTTCTAAATGAACATGCCCCGAAGTAGGGTCTACATTGCCCGATAAAATCTTCAAAAAGGTACTTTTACCAGCTCCATTGGCACCAATAACCCCATAACAATTGCCTTGCGTAAAAGAAACATTTACTTCATCAAACAAAACACGTTTCCCAAACTGTACTGATAAATTAGAAACCGATAACATAGTTGCCTTTTTTAAAATTCGTGCAAAAATAGACAAATTAATGTCCACTGGCCAATAAACTTTAAGTCTAGATACTAGGAATATCTTAACGTAACGTCATAATTTTTAACTCGCAATTAACAGGATAGAGTATATGGGATGCTTAATTTTACTCGTTACAAAGTAGATATGTTTATTGTATGAATAAAAAATTACTATATCTCTTTCTTTTCATATTGGCAGGTTGCAATGAAGGCAAAGAAAATTCCCCCAGTGTTTTTTTTAGCGGTGAAATCGTCAATCCTACCAGCGAACATGTAGTTCTTTATAAGGGAGACGTTGTTATTGATTCTTCTGCGCTTGACGTAAACAATATGTTTTCTTTTAAGTTGGATTCCATTGAAGATGGTCTTTATCATTTTAATCATGCCCCGGAATACCAATATGTTTACCTTGAAAAAGGAGACAGTCTCTTAATTAGACTAAATACGGTTGATTTTGATGAATCCCTGGTTTTTTCTGGAACGGGAGAGGAAGTC
>Ga0209633_10005923_pt1 | contig 10574 bp, 6 predicted proteins | sample Cruoilmetagenom1_FD_187290 | JGI IMG/M metagenome (GOLD analysis project Ga0209633, IMG submission 187290) | Oil polluted marine microbial communities from Coal Oil Point, Santa Barbara, California, USA - Sample 1 (SPAdes) (version 2) | ecosystem: Environmental > Aquatic > Marine > Oil seeps ... | reverse complement strand
ATCCCCGCCAATACGTATGAGGTAATAGCATTGGCGCCATAGACCACACCCAGAAAAGTCCATTTAGTATATCCCCATATATCTACTATCAGGATGCAGGTGGCCAGTGCCAGGGTGCCCAGTCCTGATGTATAGAGCACATAAGAGCTGGTCCAGATATTCTTGTTAATGGGAAAAAACCAGTTCCAGAGGCCGCCTGCCAGGAACATGGAGAAGCCTATAAAATATAGCCAGACTAATCGTTTGTTTTCATCCTTAACACTCAAGTAGAGCTTGCCAATCAACATCCCAATTATTCCAGATACAATGGCCGGAAAAGTGCTTAGAATTCCTTCTGGATCCCAGGTCTTTTGCCACATCACACCGGGAAGAAGTAAAGTATCCATATGATTGGCCCAGTTTTTCCCTGCCACTGACAGATCGGGCTTTCCAATACCGGGTACAGGTATATAGGCAACCCAAACCCAGTAAACCAGCAGAATGACAGCGCCTATTTTTATCTGCTGTTTCCAGTTTGTATTGAGGAATAAAAGGGCGCAGGCCAGGAACACAAAAGCAATGCGTGGAAGAACGCCAACCCACCTCATGTTTCCGAAATCAAACTCGGGAAAAAGCCATAGAAAGAGTCCCAGGAGGTAGATGTTCAACGAACGGATCAGGATCTTTTTATAGAGCTTATTCTTTGGAGCTCCAGCCTCCATTCGTTTGGAATAGGCCAGGGCAATGGAGACTCCTACGATAAACAGGAAGAAGGGGAAAACCAGATCAGTTAATGTACAACCATTCCAATCAGCATGAAGCAGCGGTCGGTAGACAGTGGACCAGCTGCCGGGATCGTTTACAATAACCATGGCAGCAATGGTAAATCCCCGGAGGGCATCGAGGGAGATAAGTCTTTTTGTTTTTAACGGGGCGGAAATATCAGTCATAGCAGGTTTTATTGAAGGTTTTTGTAGTTTTGTTCGCATACTAAACTACAAAGAAAAGCAGAATAAAAAATTACATCACCATGAAAAGATCATTCCTATTCCTTTTAGTTTCCATCTTTGTCCTCTCGTGCAATCAAATGAAACATACCAATACTACAGATGAAGCAGATATTGTGCTGACCTGGAGTTTCCAGGGGAACAATGTTGAAGGAGGGTATTACAGCGCCGCATTTATATTGGAAAACCAAGGCGAGGCAGCCTTATCAGATGAGGGATGGGCTCTGTATTACAACCAGCAGGGACTGGGTGTTATTGATGAGTCTGTAAGTGGTAATGTCAGCATTGAACATATTAATGGGGATCTTTTGAAAATCAGCCCCGGGGAAGGTTTCATCCTGGAACCAGGTGCTTCGGTTGAAATCGCCTATCGCAAGCCAGGTTCAATGCTCCTGGAATCGGAATCACCGCTGCATCCCTATATGGTTTATGAGAATAGCGAGGATGGTAAAAGCCAGACTATTGCACGTGTTGACTACAGCATTCTTCCATTTCCTTCCCTGGAAAAATTCTATCCTGTAGCAATGGATATAGTGCTTCCCGATGCTGCGTGGGTGTATGACTTGAATAGTCAGAACAGTCTTTTAGCTTATGGGGAGACGGGCCTGGTTATTCCTGTTCCGGCAAAGGAAATTTACTCTAGTGAAACCCTGCGCCTGGGTAAAGATATACAGATTGTTTTCCAGGAAGGATTGGAGAAGGAGGCTTCCTATCTTTCTAATATGCTTGAGAGTTTGACCGGCTCTTCCCCAAGCCTTAAGGAAGGAACAACAGGAGGTTCCGGGATAATCACTCTGAGGATGGTTTCGACGGTTAAAGGTCCGGAAGCCTACGAACTCAAGGTCGACGCTGAAGAGGGAATTACAATTAATGGATGGGATGAAGCTGGTGTTTTTTACGGGATTCAAAGCTTGTTGTCCGTTCTGCCTGTTGAAACCTGGGCGAATCCTGTCAAAGAGTTGGAGCTACCTCTTGTTTTCATAGCTGATAAACCTGCTTTTGCTTACAGGGGATTCATGCTGGATATAGGCAGAAACTTCATTGAACCTGAAGATATTAAAAGACTGATACGTGTCATGGCCTTTTATAAGCTAAATAAGTTGCATCTGCACATGACCGATGATGAAGGTTGGAGGCTGGAGATTCCATCCTTGCCCGAACTTACTGAAGTAGGAGCTCACAGGGGACATACCCAGGATATTAGGGATCATTTAACTCCTGCCTATGGATCCGGACCAGATCCCAATCCGGAAGGAAATCATGGCAGCGGTTATCTTTCCAGGGAAACCTTTATTGAGCTATTAAAATTTGCAGATGCACATCATGTGGAGGTGATTCCGGAGATCAATTTTCCTGGTCATGCCCGTGCTGCCATCTATGCCATGGAGTCCAGATATGACCGCCTGATGAAAGAAGGCAGACAGGAGGAAGCCGAATGGTACAGGCTGATTGATCCCAATGATGCGTCCATCTACAATTCTGCTCAGAACTTTAATGATAATGTTATCTGTGTTTGCACCGAAGGACCATACAGGCTTTTTGAAACTGTGGTAGATGAGGTGCTTGCCATGTACCAGGAGGCAGGACTTAGCCTTAAAGTATTGCACACTGGCGGAGATGAGGTTCCACCGGGAGTTTGGGCTGGCTCACCAATATGTCAGGCCTACCTTAAAGAGCATCCGGAGATCGGTAGTGCGGAGAATCTGCAGGCTTATTATGGCAGCAGGCTTTATGAAATCCTGGAGAAGAAAGGATTGGTCATGGCCGGATGGGAAGAGATTGTAATGAAGAAGAATGAGGAAGGAACATGGATTCCCAACCCGGAGTTTGTAGGAACGGATATGCTTCCCTATGTCTGGAACAGTATTTATGAGAATCTTGATCTGGGGAACAGACTGGCCAATGCCGGCTTCCCGGTGATCCTGTGCAATGTGAATAATTTTTATTTTGACCTCGCCTATACGCATCATCCTGAAGAGCGGGGACTCTACTGGGGTGGTTTTGTAAACACACGAAGCTCCTTTGACTTCATTCCTTACGATGTCCATAAGAGCACACTGGCCGATAAATGGGGCAATCCATATGATCTAAAAACTGATTTTGCAGGGATGAAACGCTTAAGTGTTAAAGCTTACGATAAGATTGTCGGATTGCAGGCCGAGCTCTGGAGTGAAACCTTAAAAGGCGGTACCATGGCAGAATATTACTATCTGCCCAAGCTAATTGGTTTTGCAGAACGGGCCTGGGTGGGACAGGCTGCCTGGGGAGCTATTTCTGACCAGGAGAAACGGGTAGCGGCTATGGATGCGGACTGGAATCGATTCGCCAATATTGTTGGTCAGCGTGAAATGCCGCGGCTCGATTATCTCTTTGGAGGCTTTAATTACAGGCTTCCTCCTCCCGGTGCTATAGTTCAGGAGGGTAAGCTCCTTGCAAACATCGATTTTCCAGGACTTAATATTCATTATACTACCGATGGATCAGAACCTGGAGCCGACTCGCCACTCTATACCGGTCCGGTCGAGGTAAGTGGCTTAGTTATGCTAAGATCATTTGATACCCGGGGCCGGGGCAGCAGGATTTCTGTGGTGGATTAGGGAGGTGTGAACCGGGGCCAATACCCCTGAGAAAAAGCTCCCCAAATTTTGATTTCAGAGAAAAAAGGGATAAACTTTGATTATTCCTAACTTCCTAACTTATAATGTCATGCTTAATATATACTGCTGTTTTCACAGAAAGTCTTTTGCTTTCGGTATGAAAGCTTTTACAAACCTTTTATTATTTACTCTGCTGCTGATTGCCTGCGATAAAGAACCCGAGGGTTTACCGGGCCCGTATGAACCCATTGAAGATGCAGACTTAATCAATGGTATCGAGAACCTTGGATCGGGATATGATGTATTCGAAACGTTTGCTGATGTGTCAAAAGTCAAAGCGCCAATTTTGGATTACGCGGCACTTAATGATGATGGGGCGGTAGAGATGAAAACACTGGAGCACAGCTCTTTTAATACTACATCCGGTACCAGTATCGCGGAATATTCCAATGCATTAAGCGTTTCGGTAGGGCTATCAGGAAGCTATATGTTTTTCAGCGGATCTGTAAAGACCAACTTCAGTGAGAGCCGGTACAGTTATGATTCCTATTCGTTTGCCACCTATCACAGCATGATCAATAAATACCAGTTACGAATTCCTGCCGATTGGACCGCTGCTGAACTGAAATCCTATATGACCTCACAGGCAAAAAGTAAAATCAATGATGTTTCCATATCACCCGAGGAGATTTTCCGAATCTATGGGACCCATTGTTTAACCGGGCTTATTGTGGGTGGAAGGCTTGATTACAGTATTTCCGGCCGCACATCCGATCTGAAAAGCAATGTGAGTATTGGCGTATATGCCGAGGCAAGTTTCTCCATGGGACTGGGCTCAGGCTCCATGAGTACTTCCGTGATAAGCGAAGAGGACCTGCATACTTTTGAATCAAGTATGGAGAAACATCTTGAAGTGTATGGAGGATCAAGTGAGCTGGGACAGCATATTATCATTAAGGACGACTATGATGCCTGGATAGGCAGCATTGAGAATAACCTTGTGTTTTGCAACTATACTCAGAACGGACTCATCCCCATATGGAACTTCTGCGATGATGTATCCAGGAAGAATGAACTCGAAGCTGCTTATGCCCATTGGGCCGAAGTGAGTGAGATTACTGTAAATCCTGCGCCAAGAGTCTGTATTCTGGATGTAATTATCCTCGAAGGAGAAAATGCTGCCAATCCTTATACCGACAGGACAACCAACCGTGTCTATTACAGGTTAAATTATGATTTGAACCACAAAGTTGGCGGGTCCTATATATACATCTATTACCTGCCGGGGATTGAAAATGATACCATTGTGCCCCTGGCTGAAGTGGCCACTATCAATACGTCTGATGGAGAAAGCCTGGCCAAACTTCCGGAAGGATTTGAATACATCAACCATAATCTGAACCATAATACATTTGGCGATTATATATACCTGGCATACAGGCGAAGAGATACCATCACAGATGCACTGGTTACCGGCCTTCGGGTGAATAGTGCTTATAGTCTTGGAACAACAAGTAGCAATCAATGGAATGTTGTTACAGCTGGATATTATTCAGCTATACCTCAGGATTTGAACGAAGGAACTATCTTCGAATCTACTATTTACCTTTACTATACCGATGATTTCATTGATGAGAGTGCACTACCAGATAAAAGGTAGTAATCAAAGCTGTTCTTATACACCACAAACTGTAGCAGCAGCATAAAGGCTGCCATGCCTGCGGATTGCAAGCCTTGTGCCCCCAAAGCATTTGAATGCCTATATTTGAAATTGCAACGACAGAATTCATGAGAATATTGATAATATGCACCGGGAATAGTTGTAGGAGCCAGATGGCAGAAGGATATCTTAAGTCCTTTGATCCGGCTCTGAAAGTAAAGAGCGCCGGAACTGATCCTTCTGACCAGGTACATCCTAAGGCAGTGAAAGTGATGGAGGAGATTGGTATTGATTTATCGGGTCATCATCCCCAAAAGGTTGACGAATACCTGAATGATGCTTTCGATTTTGTGATCACTGTATGTGGTCACGCGAAAGAAAACTGTCCGGTATTCCTGGGTGAGGTGAAGAAGCACCTGCATATTGGATTTGAAGATCCTGCCGAGGCTACAGGTACGGAAGATGAAATTCTTAATGAATTCAGACAAATCAGAGATGAAATAAGTGAGCGGATGCGCCTTTTCTTACGAAGCCTTTGATTAATGCGTTCGGATATACTTCCTTAAATCTGAAACAAGAATGTCGTTTAGTTCCTCCTCATTTTCGGGTCTTGTTTCGGTAAAAACAAAACCAAAAACGGAGTACTTTTTTATATCCATCTTTCTGATTTCTACCGGCTTCTCAAAGTCTGCAGCAAGAAGCTCATAATCAAAGTGATCAATCTCCTCAGGTGCATGACCAGAGTTATTATTCAGGACAATGATGCTGAATTTGGCATCTCTTTTTCCTTTAAACACCTTGTCCCAGTCCGGCGTTTCACCTTTCAGGTAAAACTCATAAGGACTGAATCCAGTGGCAATGCCCAATAAATCGGCTGTGGTACACCAACCTCCAAATCTCAGGGGATTAATTTCAATGGGATTGATCCTGCCTTCCGCATCCACTCTTAATTCGACATGTGCAGGGAAATTTTTTACTCCAGCCTTCTCACCGATGGATTGGAGGAAGGTTTCAAAACTACTTTTATTTTGCTGGACAATGTCCAGAGAGGTGGAGTAGACCCTGTCACTTGTGTCGGATCCCGAGGAGAATTTATGATGAAGTATGTTCAAGATTACCACTTGACCCTCTCTATTGAAGTAGCAATCAACAGCAAACTCCTCGCCTTCAATATACTCTTCAATGATGAAGGTGCTAGTATCCAGTACAATCCTGGGATAAATTGACTCCAGGTTCTCGTAATTCAGCTCTTTTCTTGCAAGTTCCCAGTCGGCCTCTGTCTTTATCACATGAACACCTATACTGAAAAAGCCAACAGAGGGTTTAATGACAAATGGAAAGGGAAGATCTTTTCTGTTGAGGGATTGAATCTCTTCCAGTTTAACGGTTTTGAAGAAAAAACCAGGATAAAGCGATTGAATCAACTCCCTGAACTTGACTTTATCCTTAAATAGCTGGGAAGTTAAGGTAAAATCAGAATCGCCCAGGTTTTTGTCCAGCCAGGATAGGGCATTTTCAGAATTTGTATAAAGAGGAGCCTCGGGATTCTCTCTTATGAACCTGCTGGCCTCTTTTTCACTTACCCAAAATAATTCTTCATCATCAATCAGGGCTCTTGCCTCTACGCTTGAAACAACTTTATACTTATTCTCCTTGATGATCTGGATGAGATAATCAGAAGCAAAAGGTTTATCGAGTATAAACATGAATGCAAAGAATATAAATATTATTCACTTACCGTCAGGATGGAGTTGATACTATTTACCTCGGGCACATATACGGTATCTGGATTTGCAGGGTCAGGGATCCCCATCTTCCCCTCCAGAAAGTCGCTGTCAGATTCAAGAGCTTTCTGATTTTTCATGCTGGGGGCCTTATACATAGAATGCTTCAGCCAGATGGAATTGTGATTTTGTTGACCTGTGTTTCTGATATGTATCCTAGTTCAAGGCACATGGCTTTCTTCGTCTGTTCTTGTAATTTCATGCCTGGATGTGGAGCTTTGTCAATGAAGTCCAATGCATCATAAATCAGTTGTGCTTCGGTTTTGCGAATGGAGGTTTGAAGCCAGAGCTCATTTGCTTCATTTTCCATACACCTGCTTATACATCGCTCTATCAGTAAGGATTCTATTTCAAGGTTTCGGAAATTGGGATTGATATAGAGATTAGCTAATTCAAAAGCATCATTGTCCAGCCTTTTCAGGGCTACAAATCCAACAATTTCATCCCTGTACCTCGCATAGAAAAGAAATCCTCCTTCTATAAAGTATGCTTCATCAGGATTATGAAGTTCGATGCCGTCTTCCTCCTTTAGTTTACCATCAAGTTCTTCTGTTAACCAGGGTCCGGCGAGCTCATGGAAGTGTTTGGTAAGCCCCGGTTTATAGTCAACCACCACAACAGTGTCCTTTTCCTGCTGGGCAACCAACTGGTTGATGGGATTTTCTTCAATCTGACGATCAATTCGATTCAGAATATTTATAAAATCCGGATGACCTGACTGGAATATTTTTTTCAGAGCTGTCGAAAAGGAAATCCAGAGTGGCTTTAGTCGATAGATAAGTTTTTGGCCTTTCAGAGAGAGGGATACCAATTTGGAGCGTTTATCTGCCGGGTTAAGTTCAATGCATACTAATTCTTCTTTCTCAAGCTCCCTTAATACGTTCTTTACTGTGATATGAGAGAAATCTATCTGCTCGGCTATCTGCAAAACAGTCATGGGAGATTCAGAAAGTGCCAGTACATAGTACACAGGGAACCAGCTTGCCTTAAATTGGATCCCGGCTTCCTTATAAATCTTGTCTCCATCAACATAAATTTTCTCACTGATACGCCTGAAACGCGTAATTCCTGCCAGATAGCTTAATATTTCGAATGCACTTGCCATTATTGTCTTTATATGAAAGGAGTTTTACAAAAATAGGAAAGCCCTTTTATATATGCAAGTACTTAATTAAAAAACATTTACGTTCGGTGTTCTTGATAATAGTCAATGACATAGAGTGTTTTCACCTGGCCTTTTTGATTATTTCGACCATTTTTTTATTGTTAGCTGCAGATCATGTCAACGACATATTTCTTTTTCATCTTATCTGAAGATCTGAAAAGCCCTTTTGACGTTTTATAAAAGTCCTTTCACAAAAATATGAAACACCTTTTATATATGGAATTCCTTAGTTCGGAATAGTTTTTATATTTACATCTCTTGTTATGGAAGTGAAAATTTCAGCTGTTATTATTGCCTGCAATGAGGAGAAGTACATCGGGCGCTGTATAGAGTCAGTAAAAGATGTAGTGGATGAAGTTGTTGTGGTTGATAGTTATTCAAGCGACCTGACAGAGGAGATTTGTCAGCAACAGGGTGTGGTTTTCATACAGCATGCTTTCCGTGGTTATATTGAACAGAAGAACTTTGCCATAGATCAGGCGACTTTTCCCTACATTCTTTCATTAGATCCAGATGAGTATTTGTCAGAAGCCCTGATAAAGTCCATAAAGGAAGTTAAAAAGAACTGGAAGTTTGACAGCTACTATTTCAGGCGTCGGACAAATTATTGTGGGAAATGGATTCGCCACTCCCTTAATAATCAAGGTTCTAAGCTTAGATTATGGGACGCAAGAATGGGTTACTGGGAAGGTCACAATCCTGATCATGAGTTTATCATGGAGAGGGAATCAACAAAGAGGTTTCTGCAGGGAGATATCCTACACAATTCATTTAGCGATCTTACCGAACACATAACTCATATTGATACTGATTCTTCAGCAAGAGCACTTTCCTATTTTAAAAATGGGCTGAAATCGAGCCTTAATGATATTACTGTCCGTCCTTTTTGGAGGTTTATTTCACTTTACTTTTTAAGACTTGGATTCCTGGATGGCTTTAATGGATTACAGTTAAGTGCGATTTCAGCACATGCATTGTTTCTGAGCCACGTTAAACTCAGGAACTATCAAGTGGAACATATTGAAAATCAGAAACAAACTATATGCTTTTTCAATAGTACCCCAGCCTGGGGTGGAGGTGAGAAGTGGCATTTTGAGTTTTCCAGCAGTCTATTCCAGAATGGACACCCCGTTATTGTTTTTACAAATACCAGCGGCGAGCTGCGCAGGAGAGTGATCAAATCAGGTATACCTGCTTTTGGGATTCGGGTCCAAAAACTAAGTTTTCTGAATCCGTTTAAAATTCTCAGTATAGCCAGAGTATTGAAGAGAGAGAGGGTTAGATTGATTATTATGAATTTATCATCTGATATGAAGGTAGCGGGAATGGCTGCAAAGCTTGCAGGTGTTAAAAGGATTATCTACAGGCGCGGCAGTGCCATTCCCATTAGAAACAGCTTTATCAATAGGTTTCTTTTTCGCAGGGTACTTGATGAGGTTCTGGCGAATTCATATGAAACAAAAAGGACTATCCTTATGAATAATCCAAGGCTGATAGATCCTACTAAGATCAGGGTTATTTATAATGGGATGCGCTTTGATCAGTTTAATTCGAAGGTGAATATTCCAATCTATCAAGGTGCTGAAGGAGAGGTGATTATTGGCAACGCAGGTAGACTGGTTAGGCAAAAAGCTCAAGAATACCTGGTGGACCTTGCTGTTGAGCTTAAAAAACGCAGTCATAATGTCAAGATACTTATTGCCGGCTATGGCCGCTTAGAGGCTCAACTTAAGGAGTATGCCCGTTCTTCCGGAGTTGAAGACAGAATTGTCTTCATGGGTTTCGTGGATGATATGAAAAGCTTTTTAGACTCAATCGATATTTTTGTACTCACTTCCCTTTGGGAGGGATTCGGATATGTGATTGTTGAAGCTATGGCCAACAGGAGGCCAGTGGTGGCATTCGATGTTAGCAGCAATCCGGAAATTATCGAAGATGGCAGGAATGGTTACCTGATTCCACCCTATGATATAGGACTACTTTCGGACCGTGTCGTTCAGTTAATTGAAAACAAGAAGCTTAGAAAGCAATTAGGTGATTACGCTAAAGAGTCTGTTTATGAGCGATTTAACTATGACCTTGCTTTAAGTATCGTGGAGAAGTTCCTTTTAGAAGATAAGCCCTCCAATGATTTATGAAAGGTCTTTTATTTAAATGTAAAAGGCCTTTCATAAATTCAAAAAAACCCCGCTGCCTCTGGCAGTAGGGTTTGTGTTTGTAGCTCCAACAGGACTCGAACCTGTATCTACGGTTTAGGAAACCGCTATTCTATCCCTTGAACTATGGAGCCGATTTTGCGGGGGCAAATTTAGCTTAATTATGATATATACCCAAATATCATTCTGATATACTGACAGAAGCCCGAAAAAGTGTAAATTCCTT
>Ga0209633_10005922_pt1 | contig 10575 bp, 14 predicted proteins | sample Cruoilmetagenom1_FD_187290 | JGI IMG/M metagenome (GOLD analysis project Ga0209633, IMG submission 187290) | Oil polluted marine microbial communities from Coal Oil Point, Santa Barbara, California, USA - Sample 1 (SPAdes) (version 2) | ecosystem: Environmental > Aquatic > Marine > Oil seeps ... | reverse complement strand
AGGCACAAAAAGCCGGGTTGTTAGTCCGCTGTATTAAAACCGACGCACGCGTCGGAATTAGTCTGATCGACAGGCACAAAAAGGCCGGTCGATTAGCCCGGCTTAGATGGTGTTGATGGCGGTGTGGCGTCCGACTCGGCTGTGATGTTCAAGATTAAAATTCGAGGAGCCGTCCGTGGCTCGCGATTGTAAAAGTTTCTGACACTCGGTATTCTGGCTGATGCAAACGGCCGCTTTCGGCCAGAAGCGGTCGTTCAGCAAGACCCAGGGTGAACGACGGCTGGTCACCCGAAAACGAATATTCGACTAAAATATGCTAGCCACCTTCCACAGCTACTCACCGCGGGAACCGATAAACCCCGCGCAAGCCTTGGGGGCGCGCCGTTGAGAAAGAGCGATTACAAATGGCTACTGTGGTCCTCGTTGACCGCACTCACGCTCGTCGCCATCGTCAGGCTGCTGACTCTCCTAGGGATGAACTGGATTGCGGGGATCCTAATGCCTATTATCATCGCCATCCTCATCGCGATATTCGTCCAACGTCTCCCACAACTTCTCAAGCCGGTGGCGATCACGGCAAAGCTCGATGACGTCGACTACATCATCGATGGCGATGCGGAAGTTCCCGCCAGCGGCCACACGGTTCATATCACCGTGGAAGCGACCGGAGCGCTCACCGTGCTATTGGACCGACTGAAAGCCGTAATTGTCAGTCGCGGAGCGGCTGGTGGTTACCTATCACCTCACTTTGGGATCGTTAAAACGCGGCCGTTCGAACTCCTACTCGACTCAGACCCGCCTGTACTCCAGCCGATTCCACGAGCGGACAGCGGGTGCCTAATCGAATTTCCCTTCAAGGTCTCCCCTGGAGATCCCGAAGTTTTGCCCTGCTCTACTGTGCATTAGCAAAGCCATCCTGGCTTGTTGTTCGCTGATCAATCACCGCTCACCTTCCGCGTTTACCGATCCAGGTGTTCGGTCTATCCGAAACAGGCGACTTCCAAACCGTTACCCAATTCAATCCGGCTCATACCCGAGCCGACCAGTGCCCCTTGGCCGCCATTGCCCGAAACACAAAATAATCCCGTTCTTACATCGGTCGGTATTGTGATCAACAACTCATCGGTTCCGCAGTACATGTCCGTTTGACACAAAAGGGCATTTATTTTTCCTGTACACGATAGCGCTTCCCAGTCGACTTTGCCGGTGGGATTGAGCGACATCTCCTGCAAAAATTCGATCTCTTCGGAGGTGTCCAAAAACAACGTCCCGATTCTGCTTGCCCTGTTGTCCGTCTTCTGCGTTGCATATCCCGGATATGCGCCCCTTGCTGCGCTTTGAATACGAACAACATTGCTGCGCATTATCCGGGAAGTTATTAATGGACAACGCCTTTGTAACCGACGCGGACCCGAGCAAACTGGATCAATTCTCGACCAGTGGGCCTCGTCGTGCCGTCCTTGAGCGTGATGCAGGCGTGGGCGGTTTCACCGTGCTCCAGATCGTGCGTGTCCATGACCCTGACACTTTTCAGCACCAAATACTCGAGCAGCGTTTCCTCGACCTTCTGCGGACAAAAATTCGACCCGTCGTGAACGGTGATCTGTTTCCTACGTCCGCAAAACCACAAATAACCATCCGCGTCGGACTTTTGCGGAGCAATTCATTAGCATAATCAATCAACGCAAGGAGCGGCTGTTGCGGCCGGAATTCGCGCCTCTTCGTTGTGTTGGATTACGACGGGCTATTGTGAACGTCCCTAGCCCATCATCATCCAGGTTTTCGACTGTCACCGTTTGGACTTTCGGGTCGAAGGTAACCGCCGCGATACCAAGCGCGTTTTCGCCGGTGGGATAGTAGGCAAAAATATTGCCATTCCAATGCGTCAGTTGAAAATGGTAGGGGACGGTTCCTAACGCCATCATTAATCGATCCTCAACGACGGTGATGCGCGCCTCTCCATAATATCTATTACGGTAGGTTCCGGCGTAGCGGCCCAGCGGCTGGGGCGGTTTCGGGTGTACCGGTGGCTTCTTTCCCGCCAGCTTGCTAGGGTTGACATACATGCCATCGAAAGCATGTTCGTAAAGGGGCAACCAATCACGCTGCACGGAACCAGTCTCCAGAATATCAACAAACTGCGCTGAAATGGCCTCCGGTATCCCGTGTGGTGCGCCATTGGTGAGCACCGTGATGCCGATGTCACCGCCCGGTACCATAACTACATTCGTGGCCGCACCCAAGAAAAAAGCGCCACTATGACTCCAGCGAACATGGCCGGTGCCATCCACCGACGTAACCAGTCCAAAACCGTACATTGTCGACCTCGCCAACGGTTCTGTCGCTGCCTTACTGATGCTGTGCGGCTGGCGCATGACCTGAATCACATCCCGCTTAATCAATGGTTTCGGTTGGCCCTCCAATGTTCCGTTGCCTAGTTGCAACTGCATCCATCTGGCCATATCGTTGGCGGTCGAACTAACCCCCCCGGCTGGAGATTGGGGGTCCGGATCTCGCGGTGGTCCTGGAATCCAGACACCGGAACGGCGTTGGTGAGTAACTGCACGGTTCACAGCCGAAAGGTAGTCAGCATATCGCGAGCTCGTTGAGACCATTCTGGCGGGCCGATACAGAAGATCCTCGCTCAGATCGTCCCAGTTGCTTTCGTATGCTGTTGCCACCGCCTCAGCTGCCGCAGTCAGCCCAAAATTGGTGTATATATATTCAGCGCGAAACGGGACGAGAGGGAGCAAGCTTAATCTCCGCAGGATCTGTCTCCTTTTAAAGCCCAAATCTTCCAGGTGATCGCCCGCATGGTCCGGTAACCCGCTGCGATGAGCGAACAGATCCCCGATAGTAACATTCTTCGAAACGAAAAGATTTCCAATTCGAAACCACGGGAGATATTTGTGCACCGGATCATCCCACGCCACGCCACCGTCCGAATCTGAAACCGCTATGGATACCACAGTAGCGGCGATCGGTTTCGACAGACTTGCCAGTTGAAACACCGTATCAGCATCCACCTCTTCTGCTGTACCCACCAATCGAACGCCAAACCCTTCGGTTAGAAGAACCTCCTCCGCTCGCACCACCGCCACCGCAATGCCTGGAACGCCAGTCTTCGCCATAGCCTCCTGGACAATCGCCGGCAACGCCTCAACCGCCCGCGCAATATTTTCGTCCGTGATCTTGGTGAACGTCCACGCGTCGGGATTGCCCGTGGCGCCACCAGGCGGAGGAATCACAGACTCTAAGTTCGAGCGGACTTCCTCGGCGATTCCAGGGTCATGATCCGCACGAACATCAGAAAAAAGTGCGACAGAAGATGCAAGCAGTAAGAGTGTCAATTGTTGGATTTTCATGGGTCGTCGATCATTCATAAAGTTGGGAAAAAGGCTACAATTGAATCTAGGCGGCTGTCGGACTTGGGTGTAACCCGCCACCCCTTTAGTGAACAGACCGGTTTCCGCGGCATGGGTGAACCAGATGATCACTTCTTCGGTTTCCCCTTCCAACACCCGCCACGTGAAGAATTTCATTACCTCCAATTCGCGGTCTTTGGGATAACAGATGTGGACTGCCTCCCGTCGCTTTGATGTTGCATGCAGCAAATCCAGAACTTCAACGCGCGGCCGATCTCCAAACATCTTTTCAGCGTCGTTCCACAAGCTGATTTGCCCGTCCATGATGACAACCAGAGGCTTTTCGGATGACGGGTCGCGCTCTTGCACTTGTTCGGACAACCAGTCCAACACAGTGGTTCGCGCATTGATTTCGTTGCCATTATCATCGGTGTGGGTCAGGCATGCGCGGATCGCTTTGGCGAGCGGGTGCGGATGCTGCCTGTTGCATCATCAAGGGCGCATTCTCGTCTTGTGGACTATGCAACGACCTTTATTGTTGGCGCTAACGCTATACTTTTCAATGTGTTCCAGCGGCCAGCCTTGAAATAGGAGCGGAGCAATATGATTGCCTCGGCGCTTTCTTCTTTCCAGTAGATCGCAGGCCCTTTGATACGCAAATTGAGAACACGCCGAACACCGAATAGCGCTTTCTATAGCCCCGCTTCCGATTGGAAGGCCTAATGCCTTCAATTTGTCATAGGCCATGTGGGCTTTGTGCTTGATGAAATAGTTCAGTTCGGTTCGTATCGCCTTGCTTCCTCCCCGGCATAGCGAGCGGATCTGTTTGATCACTGCTTCCACTTCACCTTGTTTCAGCAAGCGACGATGTTTCGTCAGCCAGGATTTACGCTCTTTTGCGGTCCATTTCTTACGCAGTTGAGCGACCTTGGCCAGGTGTTCAACTGCATGATAGAAATCCAAAACAGGAAAAACCTGTTTTGGATTGAGACCCAAGTCCATCATCAAACCGGGTATGCGGTCCCATATCTACGCATCATTCCGGGATCTGCCCAGGTCGCTGATAGAGAGTTCATCTTCTCTAGCTCAGCTGATACCGTATGTGGTGCTATATAATCTATATTGTAGGAGTTGCTTGAGTCGGCGCTTACAAAACTAAATATAAAAAATATCAAGAAAAGCGTCATTGCTGAAAAACGAAAATGTCTGAACATGTTACACCTAATTGATATGAAAGTTTATTAGAGCTCTAATCTGATGTTCTAAGCGACGATACTACTTTCTAACCTGTTCAAGTAGCCAGTCCAACACACGTCTGTGGTTCTCAGGTATTTCACCTGTAGGGAGTCAAATGGAAAGGAACATCAAGCCGGATTTCGAGCCTCTCCTTGGGCAAACCCTACACTAGGGCGGGCCGTTAGGCAAAACTTTTTGATAAACACCGGGGGTCTGAGCGCAATGCTGTTGAATTAAGCCATGGCCAGTTTCTTGGATCGCCGCTGTTTCCACTTGTTGATGCTGACCTTGCATACGCGCGGCTGCGGTGGTCGTGGCGTCTTTGAATGATAATGGTACACACGGTTTCATCGAGTACTTCCCGGAAGATCTCGATGGCCAACTCCGGGCAGTCGGAGGCGAGCAATGCAGCATCGGAGGCCAATGTTATGACGGCATTTTTGAACTGCGGGCGTGATTTTTATTGTGGACAGGGGGCCGGCTCGAAAACCATCATGAGGCGAGCAATGACCCTGATGATCATAACGGCAAACAACTCCTGCCGTTTTGCTGTCGAACGATTCGAGGCCGAGGAAAATTTTTTCGTCGCGATAGTAGGATTCAATTTTCCAGCGACAGAAGTAGAGTTCAACGATGCCGTCGGCTGGAAAGATGGATAGGATTTTCAACGCCTCTTTCGAACCTATTTTCGGGCAAACGGAACCCGAAGCTGATCTGTTTGGCAAGACTTTTTAATTGTTTCCTCGGTATCTGAGGATGTAGACTCTACTGTTGTGGGATTTTTGAGCGTAAATGATGCCTTTTGAGCCCGTTATCGGAAACGCGCATACAAGAGGACCTTTGCCGGTCAGAATGATCGACTGGCATCAGTACCGTGATGCTACCAGCTCACGGCCTGTTCAAACTCGAACTCTGGAATGGCCCGTAGTATCTAGAATGTCCGCAATGGGTCGGCAGCAGACACTCACGAGGCGATTTCGAGTTTCAGGCTGACAACGTTTCGGTCAGGAGCGGACGCTCAAACATTGGGCGGGCCATTCTGAGAATGAGAAGGAATCAATTCCTGTGCCGCCGCCCAAAGGGATTTTCCCTCACTAACGCGGCGCACACGGCCCGCGTCTCGGCCACACGTAGCGCCTTGAAGACAGCGAATTCCCGGCCCCTGCTCTTCTGTGTCCGCTGAAGGGACATCGACACCGTGACGGACCGCCGTCCGTCCGACGTTGCCGCGGCGAATTGCGTGTATCCGAACGTGTTGCCTGTGTGTCCGAATACCGTGCCGCACCGGGTCTGGTAGCGAAATAGCCCCAGCCCGGCAGCGTTGCGTCCGGGGCCAGGTGGTTCCGAACCTCCGCCCGGCACCCACGTGCGTTGCGCGGCCCGAATGCGCCTGTTGAAAAGGGTGCCACGGACATAGCCGCGGATGAACCGGTTGAGATCCGCCGGGGTCGAGACGATGCCCCCGGAGGCCCACGCCCAACCTGCAGCGAATATCTCGCTGACGTCTTCGGGAGCGCCGTTGTCTTCGAAATCGTACCCGTGGATGAATGGATTTGGCAGTTCGGCTCCTTCGGGCAGGCTGGTCCGGCCGAGGCGGAGGGGCTTGGCCACTCGTTCTTTGAGCACGTCCCGATAGCGCATCCCGGTTGCAGCCTCGATCATCAGTCCGACCGCTATGTTGTCGGAATTCGAATAGCGGTAACGGGTCCCCGGCCTGAAGTTGGGCGGCTCGTTCGCGACGAACTCGAGCAGGGCCGGCGGAGGCGGCGCTACCAGCGGTGACTTCATTACTTCGATGCGGAACGCTTCGTTCTCGGTAAAGTCGGGCAGTCCGCTCGTATGGTTGAGAAGCTGGCGGAGCGTGACCGTCGACCAATCGGCCGGGAACTCCGGCAACCACTCACCTATGGTGTCATTGAGCGCCAGCACGCCGGTATCGACCAGTGCAAGTGCGGCCGCTCCGCTGAATGCTTTCGCAATGCTGGCGATCCTCATGTAGTCTTCCTTTCGCGGCTTCCGTTGTATACCGATCTTGCTCACTCCGAAAGCATGCACTGCGAGCGACTTGTCGCGCTGCACGATGGCAATCGCAGCGGGAGGCCCTCCCGGCATCGCGACGAGTCTTCTCAGTGCACGGTCGAGCGCGGCATCCGCCGATCGGGCGGAGTTTCCCAAGAAGGTCGCCGAGGCGGTCAGCGGCGTTGCCAAGAACATGGTTATGAGCAAGATCACAAGACGAGCAGGCAGTTGGCAAGGGTTCTTCATTACTTATGGTTCCTGACGTGATTGCGGGCGGCCCCGCGAGTATATAGGGTGACAAAGCGCGCGAATGATGTAAAGGAAAATCAATCCCACTCTTCAACCCGTCGCGCCAAAAGTAGACCCCACTCTTGCGGGATTTTTGGGAGAAAACGATGCTGCTTGAGCCCGTATATGTATGAAAGGTGCGCGCAAGAGTGTCCGTTTAACGAATAACCATAGAGCGCGCGAGCGAAGCGAACCACTGTTTTATCCTGTTGTCGGACAAGCCCCGCGATTTGCTCGGTACTCGTCATCTATAGAGAATAGCCTTTTTTGTTGATGTCCATATGATTGCACCTTCGGATCAGACGGTTACGGCAATGTTCAGAGCGGATCATCCTGACAAGGATAAGGCGTTATCCAGAATCAAAAAAGTATACCCCTAAATGTCCGCTATGGGTCGTTAAGCGACCGTTCGCATGGTAAACGATGGGTTCCTTGCAAGCAACGGAGGAACCGTTCATGTGCGAAGTAATCATTGGTCCCCAGGACAAAGAACCCTGGAACAAAGGCAAACTGGTCGGTCAAAAGCCACCGTTGAAACTGAAAGAAATCTGGGCAATCCGGATTCGCCTGCAAATTGGCAATCGAATTCGTGACTTGGCCTTGTTCAATTTAGCCATCGATAGTAAATTACGTGCATGTGATCTCGTGAAATTGCGCGTTCGAGACTTGTCACAAGGAGACCGAATCGCAAAAAGAGCGATGGTGATGCAACAGAAGACCCAACAAACTGTTCAGTTCGAAATGATGCAGCAGACACGCGAAGCCATTGCTGACTGGATCAACCATGCCAGCCTGACCAAGGATGATTACCTCTTTCCGAGCCGAACCAAGATCTCTCCGCACTTGTCGACGCGACAATATGCAAGAATCGTCGGATTTTGGGTAGCATCGATTGGTCTCGACCCCGCAGCATATGGGACTCATTCGCTCCGTAGAACAAAAGCCTCTTTAATCTACCGGCGAACCAAGAACTTGAGAGCAGTGCAGTTGCTCTTGGGACACACAAAATTGGAAAGTACCGTCCGCTATCTCGGCATCGAAGTCGATGACGCGTTGGAAATGGCCGAGCAGACCGAAGTTTGATCGCATTTTTCGGCCGGAGGCGACCGTTCTCAACGGTCGCTTACCGGCCAGAAGCGGGCGTTCAATTGATTTGAATCTATTCATATTGGTGAACCAGCCACACCGCCTGGAATCACACTTGCTCGCGCCCCTACGGATTGGCCGGAGCGCGAATTCGATCAAACCAATGGCAGCGAAGCGGAACACGCAGAGCCGGTGCCAGAGTTCGAGTTTGATCAGACCGTGAGCTGGTAGCCTCACATTCCGATGCCAGTCAGCCATTCTGACCGGCTCATGCCCCCTCCTTTCGGGATCACATAAACCGGACAATTCTATTTGCTTCTAACACACTGGCAACAAAAGTCTTGCCAAACAAATCCCCTTAGACTACCATTTTATCGCGATGAATGGGAAAGTGACGTTGAAATTCCTATCGATCTCTATCGGAACCCGGCGAGTACGGAAGGCGCACTGCGGATTTCTGACGGTTTGGGCCAAAACCCACAGATTGAGTTTGGCGCTGAATAACGGCGAAGTTGACCGCCGTCCACGCCGCACGAATATCCGGCTTGCATCAACCGAACTTAGAATGCACGGGCAATCCCTTCGACCCGCACCTGTGTCGCTTTACCCTGCAATATTTGCGCGGCCAGTTACCCAATACGCGCGAACGAATATCCATGAAACCAGTCATTAGGCCCGTTGCATGCCTTTTGGGAGTCGCTCTGATGGCCGCAGCAGCGCTTATCCCGAAATTCGGTGTGGCCAAAGAAGTGAGGGCGGAAATATATCGTGGGCCTGGCAGGGATCTGATAATCGAATATCTTCGGACCTGTCATCTCTTCGAATGGAAGAAACACGATTCGCGGATGATAACCGGACTCTACGCAAAAGCTGCCGCATACGATGGCTTGTGTGTAGCGCCGGGCGGGACAGCGGGCGAGGCGGCGAACATGATCCGTAAGTCGTTCGAAGAGAATGCTTTCGGTGCCATGATTGCTGGCGTCTGGAGCAACGGCAAACCTGTTGTCGTTGGCGCGCTTGGCGAATCCATGACCGGCGTGCCCGCCACAATTGACATGGTGCATAGGATAGGCAACGTCTCCGCACCGTTCCTCACCACCCTGTTCCTTCAGTTAGTCGATGAAGGTGTGCTTTCTCTTGATGATCGGCTCGCCAACTGGTTTCCGGAACTGCCTGACGCCGAGGTGATTACGCTCGAGCAACTGGCCCGGAGCATGACCGGCTACGCACACCACCCGTCGACCGAAGCCTTCGTGACTGCGTTCTACGAGGATCCATTTCGGGCGTGGAAGGCGGAGGAGTTGATCGGCTTCGGAACTGCTGATGGCACAGCGTTCGAACCAGGAACAGGCTGGATGTTTTCCGACACCAATCTGCTCATTCTCGGCGAGGTTATCGAAGCCGAAACGGGGCGATCGACACACGAGCTGATCGAAGAACGGATAATCCGACCCTTGCGTCTCTACAACACGACGTCGCCCCGGACTGCAGAGCTGTCAGAGCCCGTGCTGCACGGCTTTACCGATGAGCGCGGTGTATGGGAAGACGCGACCTACTGGAATCCTACCTGGGTACCCTATGGTGGCGACATGGCCTCAAACCAGAAGGATATTGCCCGCTGGATCAAAGTCCTGGCAAGCGGAGCGTTGCTCTCCAAAGAGTCTCGGGTCGCTCAACTGGCACCAACCACGGTCGGACTCGGCCCCAACACGGAAGATCTCTATTATGCCATGGGTTTCGGAGTGACCAATGGTTGGGTGTTTGCCAACCCAAGCTTGCAGGGGTATCGGGCGTCTGTAGGCCATCAGCCAGACGCCAACGTCACGATCGTGATCTACGTTACGCGCACGCAACAAGCCGACGAGAGCGCCAGACAGGACATGGCCTTGTTCCAATCGTTGGGTGAGCTCCTTGCTCCGCACAACCCACCAGCCTTACCTCCCCGCTAGGTAGGATGACAGCCTATCCGGGGTCTGAGAGGGATACCTGTAAGAAGTAGTAATCTCAGACTACTCGGCAAAAAGTGCTTATCGGGTAGCCAGCGCCCACGGCAACTTGGGCCTCGTCTACCGAACCCGTGTGGACCTGGATCAGGCCGAGGCAATGCTCAAGCAAAGCCTAGGGCTATTCCAGGACATCGGAACTGCTCCTCAAGTGGAACAGGTCCAGGGATCGCTGGCGCAACGTGACCAATCGGACTTAAACAGAATTAGTATTTGTGTTTCAGGAGACCTAATGCCTTTTTTGCGTATGATTATTTTCGTACTCGTTAATCAGAAATATCCTATATACAGGAACGCATTCATGGTATGTTCACCCTTCACGGCTGCCCTACTCTTGTAAAGGGCGCTGCATCTGTCCCTCGCACAACACACGGCGCATGGTAGAGACGGTCGCACACCTGGTTGATGAGGTTTTTCCACAAGTCCCGGTGCCCAGTGGGTCCTGTCGTTTCCCAAACGGCTGCGGGGAGTCGCTATTTTTGCGAAAGCTTGTTTTGGGCATCCCAGCCCAAGCAAGCGGCAAAAACTTAACGCGACCGCTAATGCCTTCGGCGCCCCGGCCGCCCTGCGTCCGTGCC
>Ga0209633_10005921_pt1 | contig 10577 bp, 10 predicted proteins | sample Cruoilmetagenom1_FD_187290 | JGI IMG/M metagenome (GOLD analysis project Ga0209633, IMG submission 187290) | Oil polluted marine microbial communities from Coal Oil Point, Santa Barbara, California, USA - Sample 1 (SPAdes) (version 2) | ecosystem: Environmental > Aquatic > Marine > Oil seeps ... | reverse complement strand
CACTCATTATGCTGAAGGAGGCTTTACTGAATATGAAAACCGGGGAAGAGATAAGTGTGGAGACCGATAACGATACCTCACTGAAGAACCTGTTAAGCTATCTGAAGGATCAGGGTGTGGAACCCAGAGTTAGCTCTGCAGGCAGTGTTCATACCCTGGTGGCCTTAAAGCCGGAGAAGGATCTTGAAGCGAGTAACCCGGCCATCTATTGTACCACCGACCTACCCATTACTTATGCGGTTTGCATCAAAGGAGAATTGATGGGCGATGGTGATCCCGAATTGGGAAAGCTATTAATGGAGACCTTCGTGGATAACCTGAAGCTACAGGAGCAGCTACCCACCCATGTGGTCCTATATAACGGGGGCGTAAAACTGGCAATGAAAGAGTCGCCCGTATGCAACTCTCTTACAGAGCTTGAAGAATTAGGAACACGTATCATGCTGTGTGGTACCTGTATAGACCATTATGGACTACAGTTCGATATCGGGGTTGGCATGATCTCCAATATGGTAGTCATAACTGAAACTCTGGCTGAGGCCGGACATGTAGTTACTCCCTGAGCACACTCCTATGGATAAGAAATTTGACCTGCTATCTACCATCGAATATGGCGGTTGCTCAGCAAAACTACCTGCCGGATTGCTCTCTGAAGTCCTGAGTAAACTGCCGGTGGCTACAGATCCCATGCTCCTGGTAGATGTAGATACCCATGACGATGCCGGAGTTTACAAGATTAATGAGGAGACAGCCCTGATCTTTACCACTGATTTTTTTCCACCCATCTGTTCCGATGGCTATGAATTCGGGGAGATCGCAGCGGCCAATTCGCTCTCAGATGTATATGCCATGGGTGGAACACCTCTCCTGGCCCTGAACCTGATGATGTTCTCACAGGAGCATATTCCCCTGGATGTATTCGGGGAGATTCTTAAAGGGGGACACGATAAAGTAAGTGAGGCAGGAGCCCTGATTGTAGGCGGACATACCATTGATGACCACCCACCCAAATACGGACTGGCTGTTGTAGGTACGGTACATCCCGACCAGTTGATAACTAATGCAGGTGCCATGCCCAACGACGTCCTGGTGCTCACAAAATCAATAGGAACAGGGGCTCTGGTTTCAGGAGAGAAAAACGGTCTTTGCAGTCATGAAGATTACAAGGGGGCCCTGAAACAAATGAAACACCTGAACAGGCATGGTGCAAACCTGGCGGCTAAATATGGAGTGAAGAGTATGACCGATATTACCGGTTTTGCTTTGGCCGGGCATGCCATGAAAATGGCTGAAGCCAGTGGAAAAAGCTTTCGCATCCGTACCTCACAGATCCCCTTGCTCCCGGGTGCCTATAATGTATTTGAAAAGGGAAGTATTCCCGGAGCTACCTTCAGGAACCTGGAATTTACAGATCAGCATGCCCATTACACCAGGAGTGTGGATTATAACATGAAGATGCTGGCTCATGATGCACAGACCTCGGGTGGACTCCTGATGGCGGTGAATCCGGACCACGTTGGGGCTCTGCTTGAGGAAATACACAGGATTGACCCGGCAGTTTCGGCCATTGAGATCGGGGAGGTTATACCGGAGAGTCCCCGACGCCTATACTTTGAATAATACAGTTCGTTTTTTGTACCTTTAAATCATGAGCAGACGAAGTTCTTATAGTTTTATTTATAAACTGCAGCGTGTAATCCTGCTTGTATTCTTCACCACTACCTCCATTGCCCTTTCCATTCCATTGGCCATGCTGATTGTAAAGCTTTCACCCAATCAGCTCTACCCTCTGGTGATTACCCTGCTCATCTATATGGTAGTAGTCGTGATACTGGGAGCAATGATCCATGTGATTAGCTACATCCCCTTTAACCTGGCCACTGCTTTCGATCCCATAAAAAATGATATCGCTTCGGGAAATATCTCCAGTATGAAACAGCTGGGGGAGCGTATTACCAGTTTTACCGTACAGTTTTACAACTTCTCATTTCTCGATATTTCTCATGCCTATATCGAGATCCAGGAGAGTGGAATAATTGGATTCGAATCGAATAGTCAGGTCGATAAAATATTGAAGGAATACAACATGCTTGATAAAAGCAGAGTACTGGAAGAGATTACCCTGGCAGGTAAGATTTCCCTGCCGGAACGTGATTATCAGCTCTACATCATACCCCTCTGGTTGGGAGAGTCATGGCTCGGTTATATGGCAATCCTGTCCGAAAAACGAATCAGCCGCTTTTTTCAGCGCTTCCTGATGGAATACGAAGAGAACTTCCTGGATGATCAGATAATGCACCTGGTCAGATTCAATAATAAGCAGGTATAATGCTGGCTGCAATCATATATATCAGTATCAGTTGCATTGTAATCTGGCGCACCTCACACGGCTTTGAGATCGCATCCGACTTCCTGGGCAGAAAAATGCCGCCAGGAATCAAGGGAGCCACCCTCAATGCTGTTGCCAGTTCCATGCCCGAATTTCTGACCACCCTGTTTTTCCTTTTTTACCTGCGTGATGCGGATGGGTTTTCGGGTGGATTGGGTGTGACCTCGGGAAGTGCACTGTTCAACCTGCTGATTATTCCGGCCCTGGTGGTACTGATGCTTTTCAGGTGCGATAAGGAAAGATGCATTGAATTAAATAAAAAGGTCTTGCTTCGTGAGGGAAGTGTGCTGCTGATCTCACAACTCATCTTTGTAATCTTCCTCTTCAGCGGTGAATTGTTGGGCAAGCACGGACTGGTCCTGGTATTGGTATATTTCTTTTACCTGGGACTTCTTTATGCCATTACACGAAAGCGAAAAAAATCGAAACGGGAATATAAGAGGCCTGCAGCACCTCTTAAAAGGGGACTCCCGGGTGCCCTGCTAACCCTCGACATGACTGCAATCGTGCTAAACGGCCGGAAGATTAATACTATGCGGGCATGGCTTCTCCTGGGAGTAAGTACGCTGGTTATGAGCTTCGGGACCTGGCTGCTGGTCTATGGAACAGATCTCTTCGGTGAGATTACCAATATCCCCCTGATCTTTGTAGCAGTGGTCTTATCTGCAGCTGCGACATCGGTTCCGGACACCATCATATCCATTAAGGATGCCCGCAAAGGAAATTACGATGATGCAGTCAGCAATGCCCTGGGCAGCAATATTTTTGATATCGCCTTCGCATTGGGATTTCCTATCCTGCTCTACAATCTGATCTATGGTGAAAGCGTGGCACTTAACCAGGATTTACTGGCCTTTACCAAGGAGGTATGGGTATTCCTGCTTATGGCTACCTTCCTCGCTCTGGCAATTATGCTTATTGGAAAAAGATTCAACAGGCCAAAAGCACTTTTAATGCTGGGAATCTACCTGCTGTTTTTGTTTTTTGTTGGCACCCAGGTGGGAGAAGGTTTCAGCAGCATTGGGAAGCCCATTGGTGAATTTCTTAAAAACTTTGCCGACTGGATCGGGACCATAGCCAGCTAAGAGTATTTTTTCAGATGGGCCAGAACCTCCACATCTGCCTCCAGCCAGTCAATTTCTTCAAGTTCAGATCGATGTACCCAGCGATAGGTCCTGTGTTCTGAAAGGTGGATTTTACCAAGCCTGATAGAACATACAAATGGGATCAGTTTGACGGCAGAGTCTTTGTAATAGTACTTTACGGAGGGGAGCAGTTGTAAGACTGAGATCTCCACACCAAGTTCCTCCCTGATCTCCCTGATGATAGTTGCTTCGGGAGTTTCTCCTGGTAGTAGTTTTCCGCCGGGGAACTCCCATTTCAGGGGATGAGGCATTAGCTCACTTCGCTGGGTAACCAGAACCATATCACCATCCAGAATTACTGCACAGCTAACTTCGATCAGCGGCATATTCATGCTACTACTTTCTTTTTGGGTAATCCACATAGGTCTCCTTTACATATTTACGTCCAATCTCTCTCCAATTCTCCGACTCCAATGTCACGATTACAATTCCTGCTGTTGGCAGGTTATCCAGCGGAAGCTCCAGGAAGCTATTGGCATATGTAGTAAAAGAGGGATTGTGGCCAAAAATAGCCAGGCTCATGACAGCTGAAGAAACACCGGCTACTACATCCTCTATATCCGAATGATAGGCCATGTATAGAGCATCTACAATCTGCAGGTTCTCAGCTCTGACTCCCCAACTCTTTGACATAATCAAGGCCGTATTTCGGGCCCTGCTGGCCGGGCTCGCAAGAAGTAGTTCAGGAACCAGATTAAGGACCTGTAATCGCTCTGCCATCTCACCGGCATTTCGAACACCACGCGTGGCCAGGGGACGGTCGATATCTCTCAAATCCTCGTGGTCCCAGCTGGATTTACCGTGTCTTATAATATACAACCTGCGCTCCATTATCTATGTAATAGCCAGTCCTAAAGCAAGTTACTGGCCAGATCAGCCAGATAACTGCGCTCACCCTTGACAAGGTGTACATGGGCAAAAATATCCTGCCCTTTCATTCGGTCGGCCAGGTAGGTCAGCCCGTTAGATTTGGTATCCAGATAAGGAGAATCAATCTGCTGAATATCTCCTGTGAAAATCATCTTGGTTCCCTCCCCTGCCCTGGTAATTATGGTCTTCACCTCGTGGGGAGTCAGGTTCTGCGCCTCATCTACAATAAAGAAGACTCTGGAAAGGCTTCGTCCACGAATATAGGCAAGGGGTGTAATCAGCAGTTTCTCAGTCTGCTGCATCTCCTCAATGCGACTGTGCTCCTTACTCTGCACCTTGAACTTCTGCTTGATCACCGACAGGTTATCGAACAGTGGCTGCATATAGGGCCCGATCTTTTCATCCACATCGCCCGGCAAATAACCTATATCACGGTTCCCCAGGGGAACAATAGGCCTGGCCAGGAAGATTTGCGTATACATTTTCCGCTGGTGTATGGCAGCTGCAAGCGCAAGCAGCGTTTTTCCCGTTCCCGCCTTACCTGTTAGTGCCACCAGCTGAACTTCCGGCCGAAGCAGGGCATCCAGTGCAAAAGTCTGCTCCGCATTGCGAGGATCGATGCCATAGGTTCGGGTTTTCTCCACCCGGTTCACGACCTTATTAAAGGGATCATAATGTCCCAACCCACTTTTGGAGTTGTTTCTGAAAATAAAATACTGGTGGGCTAGCGGTGGTTTTGGAAGTTTGAAGCGCTTCACCGGAACACCTTCCATGGATTCATACATGTCGGAGATGATCATATCGTCCGGCACATCGCTGGATTTAACATTCTCATAGATATCATCGATGTTCTGAACCATATCGTTATGGTAGTCCTGCGCCATGATACCCAGGGACTTAGCCTTCATCCTCAGGTTGATATCCTTGGTGATCAGGATCACCGGTCTGCTTTCGCCATTCTTAAGATGCAGATACTCTGCAATGGCAAGAATCCGATGATCGGGTGTGTTTTCAGGGAAGGAGGTTGAGAGTTGTTCCGAGGCCTGCTGACCGGTACATATACTCAGCTTCCCTTTTCCCCTGCCCAGCGACAATCCTCCATTAAAGAGCTTATCCCCGCTTAGCTTATCCAGCTCCCTGGTAAACTCCCGGGCATGAAAATTAATTATGTCGTTTCCTTTTTTAAACCTGTCCAGCTCCTCCAGCACCGTGATGGGCACAACGATGTCGTGTTCATCAAAATTGTGAATGCTTTTATAATCATGAAGTAAGACATTAGTATCCAGAACAAAGATCTTCCTGTTTTTTTTCACAGCATTTGCCATATTTCCCCTCCCATTAAGCTAACTTTACTCTGGCTCAAAAATAGGATTTTTTGTTCCCCATGAGCAAGCAAATTATTCACATTGACCCAAGTTTTACACACAGTTATGAACCGTTATGAACATGGAAAAACTTGACTTTATACTGGACAGGAGAAGCATCCGCAGGTTTACCGATCAAAAGATTGACAGTAAACAGATTCTAAATATCCTTACAGCTGCCATGTATGCGCCTTCAGCTGTGAATATGCAGCCCTGGCATTTTGTGATCATTGATGATCCCTCTTTGATGGAAACGATTATGGAGATACACCCCTATGCCAGAATGCTGCAAACCGCCTCTCATGCAGTGGTGGTCTGTGGTGATGAGGAGCTTCAGCACGACGATGGTTACTGGGTGGTCGACTGTGGCGCTGCCACACAGAACTTGCTGCTGGCGGCCCAGACCATGGGACTTGGAGCATGCTGGGTGGGGCTACACCCCAGGGAGGAGCGAAAAACCGCCTTTTCCAGACTGCTGCACCTTCCCTCTCATGTGAAACCCTTTGCTCTTGTTGCCCTGGGCTATCCCGAAGAGCGAAAACCCAGACCGGACCGCTTCCATGGTGAAAAAATAAGATACAACGGATGGGACTTACCATATATCAAGGAATGAGCTACCAGGAAGCCATAGATAAAATCTTTTCCTCACTGCCAATGTACCAGCGGGAGGGGAAAGCGGCCTATAAGAGTAACCTGGATAACACTCACAGGCTTGACCGGGCCTTCGGACATCCACATCGAAACTATCCCACCATCCATGTGGCAGGGACCAATGGCAAAGGATCTGTGAGCCATATGATCGCGTCAGTTCTACAGGCATCCGGACTAAAAACCGGGCTCTATACCTCCCCTCACCTGCTCGATTTCAGAGAGCGCATAAGAATCAACGGACAATCCATTCCAAAAGATGAAGTAAGCGGGTTCGTGACCGGAAACCAGGAGATTATCAAGGAAATTCAGCCTTCCTTTTTTGAGATGACAGTCTCCATGGCTTTTGATTATTTTGCCAGAGAGCAGGTAGATGTGGCTGTTATCGAAACTGGTTTGGGCGGCAGACTGGACTCAACTAATATTCTTACCCCTGTCCTTTCTGTTATAACCAATATCTCACTGGATCATACCGAATTTTTGGGCTCCGAGCCCACCTCCATTGCCAGGGAAAAGGGCGGAATCATCAAACAGGGAGTACCTCTTGTTATCGGACGGACCGAATCACCCATTCTTGAAGTGCTGCGCTCCATTGCCATGGAGCACGAGGCACCGTTCGTTTGTGCTGACCAGATCTACGAACCACGATTCAGGACCCTGAACAATGATGGTAAAATGCAACTGAGGATAGGGAAATACATCAATCCTTCCATGAAAACCATTATCTGCGATCTTACAGGGGAATACCAGCAGGAAAATATAATTACGGCACTAACTGCACTGGAACAGCTTCAGAAACTTAATTGGAAGATCAGCGAGTCTCACATAGAGGATGGATTTGCCACGGTAGTCAGATCAACAGGAATCTCAGGCAGATGGCAGACCATCGGCAGCAATCCAAGAAGTATCTGTGATACGGCACATAACGTGGATGGAATCGCAGCTGTAATCAGGCAGATAAAACAAATTCCATGGCACAGACTGCATATGGTGTGGGGCATGGTGGATGATAAGGACCTCGATATGATTCTTCCCTTGCTCCCAGAAGAAGCCGCCTACTATTTTACCCGCTCATCCGTCCCCAGGTCAATGGATTCTAAAGTGCTGACTAAGCGTGCAAGGGAATTTGGCTTAAAAGGCTTTCCTTTTCCAAATGTGGAAGAGGCATACTCGGCCGCACAAAAGGAGGCTGGAGCAAATGATATGATTTTCACAGGGGGCAGTACCTTCGTGGTGGCCGACCTGCTGGTAATGAAATTTTAACTTTCTTTACTTCTCAAAGTAAATTGTGAGTAGAATGCAGTACAAAGAAATATGTTTCAGTGCCATGGAAGTGGTAAAAACAGCAGCTTCCTATGTGAGGGAGCAACACGAAAACAGGCAGGGACTGGCCATCGAGGAGAAAGGAAGGCAAAATTTTGTCACCCAGGTCGATAAGGAGGCTGAAAAGATCCTTGTAGCAGGACTTTCAGACTTGCTGCCCGAAGCAGGTTTCATTGCAGAAGAGGGAACTAAGGACATACAGGGAGATCAGTATAACTGGGTGATCGATCCGGTTGACGGCACCACCAACTTTATTCACGGAGTTTTTCCATTTGCAATCAGTGTAGGACTCACCGATCACAATGAAGTGGTGGCCGGAATTGTCTATGAATTTGGCCTTAATGAGTTTTTTTATGCCTGGAAAGGCGGAGGTGCCTGGCTCAACGGCTCACCGATTCGGGTAAGCGAAGTTCCAAGGGTTGATCAGGCCCTGATTGCCACTGGATTTCCATATACCAATTTCAAGTACCTGGAGCAGTTTATGCGTAGCATGGACCATTTTATGAAAAACTCTCACGGGCTTCGCCGCCTGGGTTCTGCCGCCACCGATATCGCCTATGTGGCATGCGGACGCTATGATGGATTCTATGAGTACGGGCTTCATCCCTGGGATGTGGCTGCAGGCATACTTCTGCTTAAGGAGGCAGGTGGAGCTGTTTCCGATTTCGCAGGCCATGACGATCCATTGTTTGGCGAACATATAGTTTGCTCCAACCATATGATTTTCGGTGAGTTTCAGTCAATTATCCAGGAAATCATGCTCTCCCCATGAAAGATGTTTCCATTGTCATCCTGAACTGGAACGGAAAGCAGCATCTGGAACACTTTCTTCCAGACCTGGTACGCCATACCACCCATCCCGGTGCAGAGATTGTAGTGGCAGATAATGGATCCGTGGATGACTCTGTTGAGTTTCTAAAAAAGGACTACCCAAACATCCGGATCATTGAACTGAAGCTTAACTATGGATTCAGCGGGGGATATAACCGGGCCATGGAACAGATCGATGCTAAATACCTGCTGCTGCTGAACTCCGACATTGAGGTTAGCGAGCATTGGTTGGAGCCCATGCTGGACTTAATGGAAAAAGATCGTTCGGTGGGAGCCTGCACCCCCAGGATCAGGGACTTTAAAAACAGGTCATATTTTGAATATGCCGGGGCCGCCGGAGGTTTTATTGACCACCTTGGTTACCCCTTTTGCCGGGGTCGGATTTTCGATCATCTTGAAGAGGATCATGGCCAGTATGACAAAGCCATCGACCTATTCTGGGGCTCAGGAGCCTGTCTGATGGTCAGGGCGGATCTGTTCAGGGAGTCGGGTGGACTGGATGAACATTTTTTTGCACATATGGAGGAGATCGATCTATGCTGGAGACTACAGCGAATGGGGTACCGGATCCGCTACATACCCTCTTCAACAGTTTACCATGTAGGGGGAGCTACCCTGCAAAGAGGAAATCCCTTCAAGACCTATCTGAACTTTAGAAACAACCTGCTCCTGCTCTATAAAAATCTCCCGACCCATGGTCGTACAAGAATCCTGTTTACCAGGATGATTCTGGATGGAATTTCGGCCTTCAGGTTTTTGATACAGGGAGCCTTCAGGGACTTTTTGGCGGTTTTTAAAGCACATTTATCCTTTTATGGGATGAAATCTTCGTATAGGGGGATGAAGAACAAGAACAAATATGCCGAAAATGACGTTATTGTAGCAGGAATTTTTCCGCGAAGTATTGTAGTAGAATTCTTCCTGAAAGGCAGACGAAAATTTAGTGATCTGGACCAGTGGTTCAGAAGAACCTTAGAGAAAACGGATGATGGATAGTTATAAAAAATATATACCTGAGGAAGTAAGCAATCTTCCACTGATGTTGAAAAATAGTGCGACCCTTTACCCCTCGAGGCCATCCCTTAGTAGTGTAGATGGGACTGCTTATAACTACGTAGAACTTGAGAGTGCCTGCCAGCATGTGGCAGTAATGCTTAATAGTGCAGGAGTTGGTAAAGGAAACAATGTGGCAATCCTGGCCGAAAATAATCCTCACTGGGGCATCGCTTACTTTGGCACCCTTATCTGTGGAGCCACTACTGTACCAATCCTTCCCGATTTTAGGGAAGTGGAGGTTCGCGCCATCCTGGAGCACTCTGGAGCAAAAATTGTATTTGTATCCGGAAAACTGATATCAAGGCTCAATGAAGGACTCCCGAAATCTGTTGAGATGGTAATAAATACGGATAACTTCCAACTACTGGATGTAAAAAAGGGAGTTGTTTCTGAACCAGCCACAACAGCAGGCAAGCTGAGTAAAATCGAAGTGGAGTCAAAAATATCCGTGGAGGACAAGGGCTTCTATGAAGCAGGTGGTGAAGAGATTGCAGCCATCATTTACACCTCAGGCACAACAGGCCGTTCCAAGGGAGTGATGCTGACCCATACCAATATTTTAAGTAATGCGGTTCAGTCAGGTACCGTGCACAAAGTAATAGCCAAGGACAGGTTTCTGTCCGTATTACCTCTGGCTCACAGCTACGAAAGCACCATCGGCATGATGGTTCCACTGCTCAATGGTGCCATGGTTCAGTATATTGACCGGGCACCCACAGCAGCCTATCTGGGCCCAATTCTGAAAAAACTACAGCCCACCACCATGCTGACGGTTCCTCTGATTATTGAGAAAATATACAGATCCACCATAAGACCCAAACTAAGCAAATCGGTACCCATGCGAACCCTGATGAAACTGGGTCCCACACGCAAGTTGCTCTCTAAAGCTGCTGCTAAAAAGCTTATGGCCTTTTTTGGTGGACAGATGCGTTTTTTTGGTGTGGGCGGTGC
>Ga0209633_10005920_pt1 | contig 10577 bp, 6 predicted proteins | sample Cruoilmetagenom1_FD_187290 | JGI IMG/M metagenome (GOLD analysis project Ga0209633, IMG submission 187290) | Oil polluted marine microbial communities from Coal Oil Point, Santa Barbara, California, USA - Sample 1 (SPAdes) (version 2) | ecosystem: Environmental > Aquatic > Marine > Oil seeps ... | reverse complement strand
TACCACAACGAAAACCTTATAGTTCTCTTAGTTGAATTTTTTATTTTTTTTATTTTCAAATATTAAAAACTCTAAAGCCCCTTTATTTGCATACTTTAAACCAATATTAATTTAACGGTTAAGTTGCTTTCTTTTTTTGTGTATGTTTTTTGTAGAGGTAATTTATTGTAAATGAATTCTATTTGCTATTAACTTTGAAAGTAACTTTTACTTAAATCATACTATATAAGTTAATCATATGATTCAAGTTAGTTAAAAATAAAAGTTAAACTTAACTCAAAATTTATGAAACGAAAATTTAATTTAAAAAAAGACAGATTTTTTTTCTCACTTTTTTTATTGTTTAGTGTAATTGTAGCCTCCGCACAATCACAAAAAACAATTACTGGAACAGTGCTTTCTTCAGAAGATAATTTGCCCTTGCCTGGTGCTGATATCATTGAAAAAGGAACAAACAATGGTACATCAACTGATTTTGATGGAAATTTCTCTTTAGAAGTAAATGAAAACGCTACTAGTTTAGTCATTTCTTATATAGGTTTTAAAGATCAAGAGGTCCAGATTTCTGATAGCCCAATTCAAATTACACTTCAAGTAGATGTTAATGCATTAGATGAAGTAGTAGTTGTAGGTTATGGTACTATTAAAAAGAGTGATGTAGTAAGTTCAGTTGCATCTGTTAATGTTGAAGAAGCTATTGCAATTCCAACAGCAAACATTAATGAGATGTTAAGGGGTAGAGCTGCAGGTGTTCAAGTAACTACTGGTAGTTTAAGACCAGGAGGAACATCAAATGTAACCATTAGAGGTAATAATTCTTTAGCAGGAGATAATAACCCAATTTATGTAGTTGATGGTGTAGCTAAAGATGATATTAATGATATCAACCCAGAAGATATTGCATCTGTTGAAATTTTAAAAGATGCATCAGCACAAGCAATATATGGAGCTAGAGCATCTAATGGTGTCGTTTTAGTTACTACAAAAAGAGGTAAAGAAGGTAAAGTTCAAATTTCTTATCATGGATTTTTTACAACACAATCGATAAGTAAGAACTTTGATTTATACTCCGGTAATGAATATGCGGATTTACGTAGGGAAGCATATAGAACAAATAACCCAAATAACGAATATGAATCTGATGATTTTATTTTTACAGAAGAAGAACTTGCTGTTTTAGGAACTCAAAATTTTGCAGATTGGGAAGATTTAGTTATAAGTAGTGCAAATATTAGTAGTAATACTTTTAGTTTAAGTGCTGGTTCAGAAAAAACGAAAGTATTTTCAAGTATCAATTACTTTAAACAAGATGGTATTATTCCTTCATCTGGTTTTGATAGAGGTTCTTTTAGGTTAAATTTAGATCAAACTATAAATGATAAATTATCATTATCTTTTAATGTTGCACTTACAACTAGTACTCAAGATAAAGAGTCAAGCTCTTTGAATTTGATTACACTTTCACCTTTAGGACAGGTTTATGATGATCAAGGAGAATTAGTTAGATATCCAATAGGTTCTGCATCTTATACTAGCCCTTTATGGAATATAAGAGAATCAACAAATGATATTAAAGCAAATTCATATGATTTATACTTTATTTTAAAATATGAATTAGCTAAAAATTTAACCTATACTTTAAATACTTCTTTAGGTAGAAAAACAACAGATGAAGGTTTATTTTATAGTCCAACACATTCTACTGGTAGAAACACAAATGGATTGGCTAAAATTTCAAATAGTTTAAGAGAAAATTATTTAATAGAAAATATTTTAAGGTATGATAATCAATTAAATGAAAATAATAAATTAGATGTAACTTTTGTGCAAAGTATAGATGAAAGAAAATTTTCTACTACATCTACAACTGGTACTGATTTTTCTAATGATGTTTTAGGTTATAATGGTATTGGTTCAGCTCTTAATGTATTGCCCGTAGGAAGATACGCTGAGGAGAGAAAACTACTTTCATTTATGGGAAGAGTTCGTTACGGACATAAAGACAAGTATTTATTTACAGCAACAGCAAGAGCTGATGGGTCTTCAGTTTTTGCAGCAGGTGATAAATGGGGTTTCTTCCCATCAGCAGCATTTGCATGGAAAATTCACAATGAAAGTTTTTTAGAAGATGTTGATGCAATTGATGAATTAAAGTTTAGAGTTAGTTATGGTTCCATAGGTAATGAGGCAATAAAACCTTATCAAACCCTAGGGACAGCTAGTGAATACTTATATGTTTTTGGTGGTGAATCACAATCAGGTTATTTACCTTCAACTGTACTTCCTAATCCTAACTTAAAATGGGAAACAACAACTTCTTTTAATATTGGATTAGATTTTATGGTCTGGGACAATCTATTAGCAGGATCTCTAGAGTATTATAATAATTCTACAACAGATTTACTTGTTCAAAGATCCGTTTCTGGTATTACCGGTTATACTTCTACTTTTACTAACGCTGGAGAAGTTAATAATAGTGGTCTAGAGTTATTATTAACTGCAAACATTATTAAAAAAGATGATTTAAAATGGTCAGTTACTGCTACTTATGCAAATAACAAAAATGAAATAGTTGATTTATATGGAAATGATGAAAATGGTGATCCTATTGATGATACTGGAAGAGGATATCATGTAGGTCAACCTACTAGCGTTATTTTTCAATATGATTTTGATGGAATTTGGCAGGAAGGAGAAGATTGGGAAAATTCACCACAAGCTGCTGCTAACCAATCTGGTTTAGGTGCTGGTAGTATAAGAATTAAAGATACAGATGGTGATGGCGTAATTACAGCTGATGATAGAATCTTCACAAATCCTAATCCTGATTGGTTTGGATCTTTATCTTCAACTCTAAGCTATAAAGGGTTTGAATTATTTGTCGACTTTTACTTTGTTGAAGGAGCAAAAAAAGTAAACCCATATCTAGCTGATTTTAATGCTGGTGGTACTTTACAAGGAGTTTTAAATGGTATTAAAGTTCCATATTATACTCCAGAAAATCCATCAACGTCTTATCCAAGACCAAATAGAGAGAGTGCAGATCCTTATCTATTCGCTCTTGCGGTTCAAGATGCATCATATATGAGACTTAGAACTTTATCTTTAGCTTATAATTTTCCAGAATCATTAATGTCAAATATTGGAATTAACAGTGTTCAATTATATGGAACTGCTAATAATTTATTTACTATTACTGACTATAAATCATATAGTCCTGAGATTAATAACGATGGGTATCCAGATGCTAAAGCGTTTACGCTTGGCTTAAAAGTTAATTTTTAACCTTTAAAATTTTTAAAAATGAAAATATATAATATAATAAAAAAAGGAATTATTCTTTTAGGTATACTCATCTTTACTTTTTCGTGTGATGATTATTTAGAAGAAGAAGCAATAACAGATATTTCAGCCGATTTTGTATATAATTCGGCAGAGGGATTAGAAACAGGAGTTGTAGGTTTATATAATTTTAATAGACAATTATATGAAAATGGTCGTCACGAGTGGTTTTCATCAATCATGTTGGCATCAAGAACTGATTTAGCAATACCAAGGGCTGGTGTGCTAAGTTTATTTGGTAAGTATCATTGGGGTATTAGCCAAAATGGATATCAAGCAACACCGTTAATGTCATTTTATTGGCAACATTATTATAAAATTGTTGATCGAGCAAACGCAATAATAAAAGGAGCGGAGGAATTAAGTGATATTGATGAAGTGCAAAGAGCAAAAATAATTGCCCAAGCAAAATTCTATAGAGCACAATCTTATTTTACTTTATATAGAATGTTTAATAATATTTATGTAACTGAAGAGCCTTCTGATCCTCAAAACGCATTTGATGTAATCAATGATAAAACACCTGTTGATCAAATCTTCACATTGATTAATAGTGATTTAAGTTATGCAATTGAACATTTAGAATGGTCTACTCCTGATTTTGGAAGAATTACTCAAGGAGCAGCACGTCATGTTAAAGCAAAAGTTGCTTTATGGGAGAAAGATTGGGATGAAGCAAAATTTCAATCAGAAGAAATTATAAATGAGGGTCCATATAGTCTTATGCCAAACACAGGAGATGTCTTTCTTGGTGATTTAAATAATAATGAAACTATATTAGCTATTCAATATGCTGATGGTTTACCTGGAGGTAGTAGTGTTAGTATGATTAATTTTAATTTTATTCCTCGTTACGAAAGAGCACCTGGAATGAAATTAGCTCAAGACCTAGGAGGTAAAGGAGGGGGATTTCTTTTGCCTAATAATTATTTGTTAAATTTAATAGCTGAAGATGAAAATGATACAAGAGATGATGATACTTATTTCAGATTAAAGTATTATTATAACGATGGTGATAATCTTCCAGATGATGTAAATTTAGGAGACGAAGTAATGGTTTATGCTCCAACTACTGACCCTGATAATCCTAGTGCTACTAATAATCAATATTATGAGAGAATACATCCAACTTGTTTAAAGTTTATTCAAGAAGATAATGATCCTGAATTACAAGTGCAAATAAGTAATATTATGGTTTATCGTTTGGCAGAAACCTATTTGATTGCAGCAGAAGCAAACATGATGACAGGTGGTGATGCACTGATGTACCTTAATGCTGTTAGAACAAGAGCTGGAGCAGCAGAAGCAACAATTGTAGACCAACAAGCCATTCTTGATGAAAGAGCTAGAGAATTAGCTTTTGAAGGTCAAAGGTGGTTTACTTTAAAAAGAATGGGTGTTTTAGAATTTCAAATAGTTAATTATCATGGTGATGATTATTATAAAGCAGATGGCAGAACTAAATTTTTACCTCAATATGTAAATTTTCCTATTCCACAATCTCAGTTAGATTTAATGGGTCCTAGTTTTCCACAAAATGACGGTTTTTAGTTTTAACCATATTGTATAAATATACACTTTTGATTAACTAAATAAAAAATAGAGACTCCCCTTAAAAAGGGGAGGCTATTTTTTATTAACTTTTGTTTATACTTTTTTTAAAAACTAGTTTGAAAGGTATACCTCAAAAGATAATTCATTTATCAAAATGGACTTTTAATGATATATGAGAATTATTGATTATAGGTAAAGATAACTACTCCTTGATATTAAAGATTAATTTACGAAACCTTTTATAGATGTTTAAATATTTTTTCTTAAAAATTTTATTTTTTATTCCATTTATTAGTCTGTCACAAGATTTGATTACCAATACATTAAATAGAGAAACAACTTCTCTAAATGGTACATGGCACTATATTGTTGATCCATATGAAACTGGTTATTATAACTATAGATATGAACCTTATGATCAATTAACTAAAAATAATAATTCGGCTTTTTACAATAATTACCATACAGATAATAAGATGGAATTGGTTGAATACGATTTTGATAAATCACCCACATTAACCGTTCCAGGAGATTGGAACTCTCAACGAGAAAAACTCTTTTATTATGAAGGTACTATATGGTACAAGCGTTCTTTTGATTATGAATTAAATAAAAAAGATAACAGGCTTTTTGTATACTTTGGAGCAATTAATTATAAAGCAGAAGTTTACCTTAACGGAAAAAAACTCGGTATTCACGAAGGTGGTTTTACCCCATTTAATTTTGAAATAACTTCTTTAATAAAACAAAAAAACAACTATTTAGTTGTGAAAGTTGACAATAAAAGATTTAAAGAAGCTATACCAACTATCAATACCGATTGGTGGAATTATGGCGGAATTACAAGAGATGTAAAACTTATAGAAGAACCGCAAATTTTTATTCAAGATTATGTTATTCAACTTAAAAATGATTCAAATAAAACTATTAGTGGAAACATAAAATTAAATAATGTTGCTAATGAGGAAAAAGTTACACTTTCAATTCCAGAATTAAATATTTCGGAATCTATAAACGTAGATAATAGTGGAGTAGCTCAATTTGAAATAACAACTAAAAAAATAAAGTATTGGTCGCCAAACAACCCAAAACTTTACGATGTTTATATAAAAACCAAGTATCAAACTTTGAAAGACCAAATAGGTTTTAGAACCATAGAAACTACTGGTCCAAATATTTTGTTAAACGGTAAATCCATTTTTTTAAGGGGTATTTGTATTCATGAAGAAAACGCAATGCGAGGAGCAAGGGCTTATAATGAAGCAGATGCATTGGTTGCTTTAACTTGGGCAAAAGAGTTAGGTTGTAATTATGTTAGGCTAGCGCATTACCCTCATAATGAATATATTATAAAATTAGCTGACAAAATGGGTATTATGGTTTGGGAAGAAATACCTGTCTATTGGACTGTTGATTTCACCAATGAAAAATCATTAAATAATGCCAAAAACCAATTAGCGGAAGCTATTACGAGAGATATAAATAGAGCATCAATTATTATTTGGTCCATGGCAAATGAAACACCTCCATCTAATTCTAGGAATGAATTTTTAAAAAGTTTAATTATTCACACAAAAAGTATAGATAACTCCAGGTTAATAAGTGCAGCTCTTGAGAAACATTATAAAGATGGAGTTAATATTGTAGATGACGAAATTGGAAACTATCTGGATATTGTTGCTTTTAATCAATATACTGGCTGGTATGGAGGGTCACTTGAAAATGCACCAAATATGAAATGGAGTATCAAATTTAATAAACCAGTTGTGATTTCTGAGTTTGGAGGAGGAGCATTACAAGGTTTACATGGAACTACTCAAGAACGTTGGACCGAAGAATATCAAGAATATCTTTATCAGCAAAACTTAAAAATGATTGAAAAAATTCCAAATATAAGAGGAACAAGTCCATGGATTTTAAATGATTTTAGATCTCCAAAAAGGGTACTCCCAATTATTCAAGACGGTTGGAATAGAAAGGGCTTAATATCTAATCATGGAATTAAAAAGAAAGCCTTTTTTACAGTAAAAGAATTTTATACGAAAATTGAAAAACAATACAAATAGAAATGTTTAATAGAGTTTTATTTTTCATAATTTTGATTAATTTGAGTTTGCTACTTTCTTGTCAACAAGACAAGAAAGTAGCTATTATTTCAAATAACTATAAACTAGTTTGGGCTGATGAATTTGATTATACTGGTAAGCCAGATCCAATAAAATGGGGTTATGAAATAGGTTTTATTAGGAATAACGAAAAACAATATTATACAAATAGTTTAAAAAATATTCGTGTAGAAAACGGGCATTTAATTATTGAAGGGCATAAAGAAAAAGTTGCAAATCAAAAATTTGGAAGTCAAGATTATATTGGAAAAAGTTGGTTACAATACATATCAAAAACTGATACTGCACAATACACTTCAGCCAGTTTAACTACTAAAGAAATAGCTGAATGGACTTATGGGAAAATTGAAGTTAAAGCCAAATTACCAAAAGGTATTGGTCAATGGCCTGCAATATGGATGCTAGGGAAAAATAAAGTAGAAGTTGGTTGGCCAAAGTGTGGCGAAATTGATATTATGGAACATGTGGGTTATGAAAAAGATTCCATTTTCGGAACTATTCATACCAAAGCATACAACCATATGATTGGAACACAAAGAGGTAAAAAAGTATTTATAAGCAAACCGTATGATTCTTTTCATGTTTTTTCGATAGAATGGACTCCTAAAAAAATTGATTTTTTATTAGATGACATTGTTTATAATCATATAGAAAATGAGCACAAGACTACAGATGAATGGCCATTTGATCAAAATTTTCACCTTAAGCTAAACATTGCTATTGGTGGTGGTTTAGGAGGTAAAAAAGGTATAGATGATACTGTTTTCCCTCAACAAATGGTAATTGATTATGTAAGAGTATATCAAAAATAATAGTATGAATGTAAAACTTATTATATTTATTCTTTTATCAATATTATTATTTTCATGTAGTAATAATGATAGTCCAAAAGAAATTTTAAATCAAAATTTAGAGTTTGAATATCAATTAGTTTGGTCTGATGAATTTGATGGTAATGAAATTAATAAAGATAATTGGTCTTTTGTTTTATGGGATGCTGGAAAAGTAAATAATGAATGGCAAAAATATGTTGAGAGTGTAGACAATTATAAAGTAGAAAATGGTAATTTATATTTAACTGCAAAACAAACTGGTGGTAATAATTATGATGGTTATACATCCACTAGGTTATCAAGTCAAAATAAAAAAGAATTTAAATACGGTCGAATTGAATTTAGAGCAAAAATGCCTAGTGGCAAAGGTACTTGGCCAGCTCTTTGGATGTTAGGCTCTAATCATGATGAAGTTGGATGGCCCAAATGTGGAGAGATTGATATTATGGAATATGTTGGCTATCAACCGAACACAACACACTCTAACGTGCATACTAAATATCAATATGGAACTACTGATTATCACGCTAGTATTACATTAAGTACTGCAGAAGAAGAGTTTCATAATTATGGAATTATATGGACAAAAGATAAAATAGAGTTTTATATAGATAGTATCACAAATATTACAAATACATATTCTCCCAAAAATAAAACACCAGATAACTGGCCTTTTACGCAACCCTATTATTTGATTATGAACTTTGCTGTTGGCGGTATTTGGGGAGGAAAAGAAGGAGTAGATGAAACTATTTGGCCTCAAACTATGATTGTAGATTATGTTAAAGTTTATCAATTAAAAACCATAAAAAATGATTAACAAAGTCCTCTCTCTATTAGTTATTTTAATAATGTCTAGTATTATTTATGCGCAAAATATTTCTGTGATGACCTACAATGTCCGATATGGATTGGCAGATGATGGAGAAAATTCTTGGCAATATCGTAAAGAACATTTAGTAAGTTTAATAAATTCAAAACAACCTGATTTTTTGGGAACTCAAGAAGGACTCCCATTTCAAATAAGCTATATAAATGAGTCAATGCCAAATTATAAATTTATTGGTACTGATAGAGATGGAAATGGAAAAGGTGAAAATACTGCTATTTTTTATAATAATAAAAAGTTTGAAAACTTAAAGCAACAAACTTTCTGGCTATCAACAACCCCAGACAAAGTTTCTAAGGCTTGGGACGCTGCCTATCCAAGAATTTGTACCTATGGCTTATTCAAAGACAGGCTGTCAAACACAAAATTTTGGATTATTAATACACATTTAGATCATATAGGTGTTCAAGCTCGGAAAAAGAGTATTGAATTAATATTAAATAAAATAAAAAAGTTTAATGTTAAAAATTACCCTCTAATTTTTATGGGCGATTTAAATGCTCAACCAGAAAGTAAACCAGTTATCACTTTAAAAACTCAGTTAATAGACTCTAAAGGAGTATCAATTGATAACCCTTCAGGTCCAGATGGTACTTTTAATGCTTTTCAATTTGATGTTCCTGTAACTAAAAGAATAGATTATATATTTATTTCAAATAATAATACCATTAAAGTAAAAAGTTATGCTGTATTAAATGATTCTAGAGATTCAAAATACCCTTCAGATCATTTGCCAGTATTTGTAGAACTAACGATAATAAGAACTAATGATTAAAATACATAAAATACTAATTCTCCTTTTCTCAATTATAATTTTTTCAAATTGCAAAACTAAGGAAAATAAGACCATAGATACTTCTGACAAGAATATTGAACAAAAAGTGGATTCAGTTTTAGCGTTAATGACATTGTATGAGAAAGTAGGTCAAATGAACCAATACAATGGTAGTTGGGATGTTACAGGACCACCATCTAATGTTAGTGATGAAGAAAAATTAGAAGCACTAAAATCAGGAAAAGTAGGTTCAATGCTAAATGTATTATCTGTTAAAGCTTCAAGAGAAGCCCAAAGATTAGTTATGGAAAACACGCGCCTTAAAATTCCATTAATTTTTGGTTATGATGTAATTCATGGCTATAAAACAATTTTCCCCGTTCCTCTAGGTGAAAGTGCAAGTTGGGATTTAGATATTATAAAAAAATCAGCAACGATAGCTGCTAGTGAAGCATCTGCAGCAGGAGTACATTGGACTTTTGCTCCTATGATAGATATTTCTAGAGATGCACGCTGGGGGCGAATTATGGAAGGATCTGGTGAAGATCAATTTCTTGGATCAAAAATTGGTGTAGCAAGAATACAAGGTTTCCAAGGTGATGATTTAACCAAGAATAATACAATTGCAGCCTGTGCAAAACATTTTGCGGGTTATGGTTTTGCTGAGGCTGGAAGAGATTATAACACGGTTAATATTGGTACCTATGAATTACATAATGCCATATTACCACCATTTAAAGCTGCTGCTGAAGCTGGCGTTGCAACTTTTATGAATTCTTTTAATGAAATAGATGGTATTCCTGCAACAGGTCATTTAGAATTACAGCGTACTATTTTAAAAGAAAAATGGGATTGGGACGGTTTTATAGTTTCCGATTGGGGTTCTATTGGTGAAATGATTGCGCATGGGTTTGCGAAAGATAAAAACCATGCTGCACAAATAGCTGCAAATGCTGGAAGTGATATGGATATGGAATCATACGCTTATGAAGGTTATTTGGAAGATTTAATTAAGGAAGGAAAAGTAGATGAGGCTCTAATAGATGATAGCGTAAAAA
>Ga0209633_10005919_pt1 | contig 10579 bp, 4 predicted proteins | sample Cruoilmetagenom1_FD_187290 | JGI IMG/M metagenome (GOLD analysis project Ga0209633, IMG submission 187290) | Oil polluted marine microbial communities from Coal Oil Point, Santa Barbara, California, USA - Sample 1 (SPAdes) (version 2) | ecosystem: Environmental > Aquatic > Marine > Oil seeps ... | reverse complement strand
TGGAATTTCTAATCTCGAAATAAAAAAATTAATTACTACTACTTATCATACCTACACTTTAAACAATAAACGTATATTAAAACGCACCTTTTGGTACGACATGGCACATAATGGCAATGCTGAACTTACTCCACAAACGGAAGAAGAAATCACGGAAGCAAAATGGATATCAAAATCGGATATTAAAGAAGTTTTAAAAAACACTTTTCCGTCGATAGTTGAAGTTTTAGACAAAGGATTGCAACAGTAAAAAAGTTATTTCTACAAATCGCCTCGAGCTTTCATTATTTTAAATAAAGTAAGCTCAAGATTTTCTGCAGGACTAGGAGCCGGCGATAACAATAACTTCCCTTCCTTATCGATTAAAAAATATGTTGGAAATGCTCTTATATCGTACTCTTTAAGAATCAGTGGCTTATTTCCATAATAAAGAAATGTCCATGGGTATTTCTTTTTATCAACGAATCTCTTCATTTGTTCATAACTTTTATCGGCACAAATCATTACTATTTCGAAATCGTTAGAATGTCTTTCGTGTAATTTTCGTAACATCTCAAATTCTTGAATACAGGCATAACTAACTGATGTACAAAAACCAAGATACACATATTTGCCTTTAAAATTATCTAAAGAAACTAAATTGCTATCTGTATCGTATAAATGAAATTCCGATGGAGCAAAACCTTTTAATAATCGAGTTACCTTAGTATAAATATTATCTGCTATTTCCTCATGTTCTTTTATCTTTGTTTCGTTTCGCAAAGAATCGAGTACTGTCAGCATTGCAGATCGATAGAATTTGTCGTTATAAAACTCGTCGTACAAACATTTTAGAATTACAAATTCTTTTAAAGTATCGTTTTGCAAAATATTATCGTAACTTAAAGTAGATTTTAGTGCAGTAATACTTTTTTGCTGATTTATGTTTTTATAAATTTCTTTCCCATGTTCGGTTCTGGCAAAATACAAAAAATAATTATCGTAAACCTGATTAAACAACTCCATATAAGCTGTATTTTTATACAATACATTTTTATTTAGATAATAAGAATTTGAAATACTCTTTGTTTTAAATTGATAAGATAAATGTCTAAAAGCAGCGTATTTATATTTTTTATAATTAACAAAATACGGGTTTTTGTAGTTGCAAAAAATTGAATCAATTTTCTTAATAGTATCGTCAACATTCACGCCTGATGCCTTTATATATATTTTATAGGCATTTCGGTTAATCATATTATTATATTCGTAATTAAAATATGCCAAAATATAGTTTAATTCCTTTTCGGATGAATTATCTATTCCTAAATGATATTTTACTTCCTTAAAATATGGATTAAGCTCTTCGGCAATAGTTTTATCTTGTCTTTCGGGAAATAATAATTCGTATTCGTGATGAGGTTCAATAAAAACAAATGCTTCATATATTCCGAGATGCAAGAATACATATTGTGTTTCTTCAATGTTTATATCAACCGAGAAATCGCCATTTTCTTTTACTTTACATTCTGCCAGAGTTTTTTCTGTTTTCGAGATAAAATCGGAATAAGTAAGAAACTCTAAATAGCAATTTGCATATTCGGGAATATTACCAAACAAATGTGTTTTCTGAGAAAAGGATAAAAATACTGTACTAAAAACAATAAATACAGATATAAAAAGACTTTTACTATTTAACATATATTTCTTATTAATAAAATTTTGTTAGCAAAACGATTTATGCCAAAGTAAGGTTAATATTTTATTTGTTTTTTTTAAGGTTTAAACCATTCGGGATAAACATACTTGCATCACCACCATGACGAAGCACATCGCGAACAATTGTAGAATTTATTGGAGTATGCTCTGGCATTGTTAAAAGAAAGACAGTTTCTATTCCATTATACATTGCTTTATTTGATTGAGCAATAGCTCTTTCGTATTCAAAATCTGATGATGTACGTAATCCTCTCAATATATATTTGGCATTTACCTTCTTGCAATAATCTACTGTTAATCCCTCGTAATGATCAACTTCAATATTTTTGCAATCGCTAAAAACTTGTTTAATAAAATCTTTCCGCTCTTCAAGAGAAAAAAAACTATCTTTATCTGCATTATATCCTATTGCAATAATAATTTTATCGAAAACAGGCATAGCACGTCTAACTATTGATTCATGACCAAGAGTTATTGGGTCGAAACTACCGGGAAAGATTGCTATTTTTTTCATGTAAAATGATTTTTAATCTATAAACTTATTCTAATTATTATTACTTGGTAAATAAACAATTTCTTTTATTTATTCAAAGTATATATTGCCAAAAAAATATCTACTATTCCAAACAATGAAATTTCTCCTTTATATAATTTTCTATATTATAAAAATACCCTTCTTCGATAGCATAAACCGTTATATCTAAGATAATTTTATCGTTAGTTTCTTCGACAAGATACACTCCGGGGTTCTTTTTTACCGATGACCAAGGCAAGTTAATTATAGAATCTTTAATATTTTTTATAGTATCAACTAAACTATTAGTTTTACTAATCTCTAACTTAAAAGAGTAACTTTTAATAGTTTCGGCTAAATTAATCTTTACTACCGAACTTGTTATAACTTTACTATATGGGATATATACTATTTCTCCTTTGGTGGTTTCTATACTTAATGTTCGGTATCCTAATTTCACTATTTCTCCTGTATATTTATCAATTCGAACAATATCACCAATAAACACATTTCCCGATGTTTTAAAAACTACTCCAGCAACATAATCTTTTAATGCAAACCACGAGAAATACAAAACAACAATTATAATTATTAAAAAACTCGATATTGAAAAAACCTGATTCGATATAGATAATTTATAATATGCTTTTGATAAAAATATTATCCAAATAAAAATCTCGATAAACGGAATATATTTCTTTAGTAATTTATAATAAGGTCGATTTCGAAAAACTAATGGCAATACATATGACAACATTCTAAAAAATAGAAATAGAAATACCACTATAGTTAGAAATCGATATAAGTAATTCGATGTAACTGCTAATTCAAAAATATTATCCATAGTTTTTTTATTAAATCATATTTTTCTCGACTAATGCCTTTTTAATATAAATATACAACTGAGGATTAATTGATAATGTATACAACTTTTCTTCTAAAACCAAACCGGTACGAAGTAATGCATCTACAAGAATATTTGTTTCAATATCAGATTTCATCAATACCCTAGACAAATTCTCTCTACTAAGTCGTTTGTGCAAAAACAATTGCACTAAAACAATATACCAATCGGCCGGCAAATCTAATAATACTGTACTATTGACTTGCTTAAGATTTTGTATTTTTAATGTATCATTTTTTACATCAACAATACTACTTAGCCATAAATAAAGTGCTGAATTAATATTACCCAGTGAAAGATTAAAGATATTTGAAAAGAATCGTGCTTCAGCAATTGCTCCTATTTTCTCTCCTTTAATATTTGAAAGTTTAATATTTCCCGAGTTATGTCGGAACAATACTATGTTTTTAATAGTTTCTGCATCTAAAGCATCACATTCGATAATATTTAAAAATGAGTCTTCAATTTTAATTATTTTCTTAATAAACTCGAAAGTATAAGTATTCAAATTAGCAATGAAGAAACATTTATTACTATAATTTCGAATTAATTCAATTATTGTTTTTATAACCTCGTATCCATTTGTATTTTTCTCCCACCATAGTTCTAGGTCGTCGATAATTATCACACTGTTTTGTGGTATTTTTTTAAATATTTCGTCGTAAGAACCATAAATTTCTACTGCTTTTTCTAAAGTAGATTTGAATATTTCGGGACTAATAGATCCTGTATATGGAGGATTAACTATATAAGTATTATGAGATTGAAAATATTTTGAACTTACATAATGAGAAAAGAATGTTTTTCCGCTTCCCAATTCTCCATGAATTAACAATCCTCCTTTAAAACCTGCGTTATATCTTTCAATAGCAATTTTTGCATCATTTATTCCTTTCTCGCGTCCATACCAATATTCGTTATAGAAATACTGTTTTCGAAGAAATAATTGTTTATAATAGGATGGCAACTTATTTATAATAGTTTCTTCGAAACTAAGTTGTTCTACTAAATTAAGTATTTCATTAATTCTAGTATCGCCTGATGTGTTTTTCGAAATAGACTTAGAAACCAGAACACCAATACTCTTGCGATACCATAATTGTTCTATTTGTTTCTTAAAACCATTAATTAATCCCATTTTAGCATGTAACGAGATAAATTGTTTCTTTAATGATGTTTGTTCTTTTATATATTGTTTTATATTTTCTCCGCTCTTTGTAAAGGAACTATGCGACAGTTGATTAAATATTGTATTTAACTGACTACTTATATTTTGAATTATTTCGTTTTTTTGCTTGGCAGCTATATTTAATAATGCATTTGCTTTTTGCTCTTGCTCAACTAACAATTCCAACATTTCTGATGAATCTGCATCATCTTCGGAATGAGAAGAAACTTCTTTTTGTCGAATATTAAAATCTATATGTCGAATAATATCTCTACCACTCGATTGAATTGTTTTTAAATTGTCAGGCACATAATTTATTTGTTTTTGTATTGGCTCGATTAATTCGTTTTGTAAAATATAATCTAATAAACGTGAGGCCGACACATTTATAACTTCGACATTTTCAAACTGCTCGATTAAATAATTATTATAAGAATTATCGGAAATTACTGTAATCTTCTCAGGGAATTTACGAACAGCATATTTTAATTTTCTAACCGAAGATTCAAATTTTTCTCTTATCCGAAAAACATTTTGTTCGCTATTAAAATCATCGGGATTAATATTAAACTCAGGTTGAATATTCCTTTTTATTTCATTTTGATATTCTTTCAGAAAGATTACAAATTCATTAAGTTTGTTAATCAGTAATTCGTCGTAAATATTTTCAATTTCAGATATTACTTCGTCGAAAATCTTTCGAACTCTATATTCGAACGACAACAACATAATTCCTATGTAATTACTATTATAAATTAATTTCTGATTACTATACCATTGATTTGGGATACTAAGAATATTTGCTCTATATCGTTTTTCTGCTCTTTTCGATAATAATTTAATATCATTATTTACAAGCAAATTTTCAAATTTACTGCTTATTACATTAATTATATCAGCAATATCGCTAACCAACAAGTGATATATTGAGCGATATAATTTAAAATGAACTTTCTTTATTACATCAAATTCATTATAAATCTTAGTTTCAATTTGGTTAAGCTCTTCAAGATTCAGCTTATTTGTTTCTGTACTTTTTTCTATTTCCCAAAAATATAAATACAAATGATTTATTGCTATTTGTAAATCAATAGATAATTTCAGATGACATTCCCCGAATTTATTAAATACCTTATCTAGTGATGAATAAATTTCTATTGGAATATGTTGAGAAATCAAATCTTTATAACGAATATTATAATTAACACTATCTTTCCTTTTTATTAAAGAAATTTTCAATTTACTAATCTGCTTATACCATTTTAAATTAACTCTATCGGTACTCGAAACAAACAAATTGTTTTTGTAATATTTTATTTTCAGTTTATTTGGAATATTATTAAGCAAATCGGTTAAAACATCAATATACACATACAAACCACGATTTAACTTATCGTGTTGAAATTTAAGATTCTCGTCATTAAATTCCGAAATCATTTTTCGAATACGAACAAGAAAATTTGTTTGATATTTTGAAATTATTTGTTTTTGATTTCTATTATTTCTTTCGAATTCTTGTCTTATATTAATAAAATTATTAGTAACAAGTTCTTTTATAGATTCTATTAATTTGCTATTCTCTTCCGCTACTTTAAAAATATAATTATCGTAATAATTATCAACCGAGGCAATTAAAGTATCGTGTAAAAAATGTAATTGTTCCGATACAATTTTGTTTTCGGGAAAATTTATTTTCTGTGAATTATTTTTAACGGAAATTTCTTTATCTATTTCTTTTTGCGATGTTTTAGATGATATATATTTACTCTTATCAACAATATATAAATCGCTAAAATAAGATGATGCTTTAATAAGAACTACAGTTCCTATATCTTTTGTTAAATTGTTAGTTTGCTCAACAAGTTTTATAGCATTGCCTTTTTCAATATCGGGCAATCCTAATAATATTAAGTCGGAATTTACTGATTCCCTTCTAATAATTTCGTAAAATGATTTTTTCTCTATCTTGTTATTAATTATTACTATCTCGACATCGATTCTAAAATCTTTTACTATTTTTTTAGTTCTCTCGAACAATAAATCTCTATCTTCGTTTTCGGGATTAACAACTAATAATCGAACTTTTGCATTAATCCAATCATCAGACATTATAAGAAATCGCACTAATGTAAGGGCTAAATTACCATTATTCCCAGCGCCACGCCACCATATATCAATAAGTTTCATTTTTCCAAACCCTACTTTCTCATCATAATCAACCATAAGAATACTATGGTCGAGTTTATTCAAAGTTTCAACCATTCCGGCAAAACGTTTAGGGTCTTTACTTTGTCTTCCCCAGCCCATTAATACAGTATTTGGTTCAACACCGGTAAAACCATAAGTAGATGATATTGTTTCTATTCCTTCGTATATATCGCGACAATCTTGTTTTCTTGTAAATATTCCGTCTTCGGAATTATCAATTTTTGTTTGTATCTGTTTGCTTTTAGGAAATAATGTATCGGCCGATTTTTTTTCTGTAAGATCAAAATTCGATAATATCCCTTGTTTACCAAGCAAAGCTTTTCCTAAACGAATTAAATGAGGTCTAGAATTTGTTCCTCCACTAAATAAAATAATATTAGGTCGCCAATTTCGTTTTTCTATATCTCCCGATTCAAGTTTTTTTAATGCTTTTCGTATAATCGATGACCATACACTTTGCCACACATCACCAAAATCGTTTTTAAAATCTTTGTGTCGTAAAAAGATATATATTGCACCAATAAGTAAAAATGCAAATATCATCGATATCATATCTATTTTAAACATTACAATAAACGATGCCACAAAACCGATTATGCCAATATATATCGGAATTTTAAAACTAGGACGAAAATCGGTACTAGCCCATTTTTCTAATGAATACGAAATATTTATAAATCCATACGATGCAAGGAAAAACATAGAAACAACTCCTGCAATTATATTTAAATCGCCAATTAATATTCCTCCTTCAGCAATTAAAAATATAAGTATTAAAGCATTTCTAGGTTCATTATTTTCACCATATCCTTTTGCTAATATTTTAGGAACAATTCTATCTTTCGATATTGCTTGTAATATTCTAGGAGCTCCTAGTATTCCTCCCAATGCTGAAGATATTGTTGCTCCCCAGATTCCAGCTATAACAAATGGAGGAAACCAAGCTACTTGCATTAAGAAATTATTATCTTTAATAAGCATATCGCGATTTACAAAAAAAGCAAAACCTACAGCAAGCAAAATATAAATAACAAAACCTGTAATAATAGCAAATAAAGTTCCTACTGGAATATCTTTTTTGGGATCTTTAAGGTCTCCCGACATTGCTACTCCGGCAGTAAAGCCTGTAACGGCAGGGAAATATATAGCAAAAATATATTCTAATCGTAATCCATCATGTACAGGAAACAATAATACCTGATCCGGAGCATATTGCTGATTAATAAAGAATCCGACAAAAATAGAAATAAGCGACAAAACAATAGCTCCCAATACCAAATATTGTGTTTTTATAGCTAATGATGTACTAATAAAAGCAATAGCAACTAACACAAGTAATACTATTGAACCAAGAATTCTAAAATCGTTTATGCTAATACCTAAACCAAAAAAATTACGTATTGATTCTATAGCAAGAAAACTTTCGGAAAAACCAACTATATATAACGAGATACTTAAAGCCGTTCCAACAACCAATGACAGCCCAATTGCTCCCCCCATAGGCAAGCCTAGACTTCGAGATAACATATAATATATACCTCCGGTTTTAATTTTTTTATCGGTAGCAATAGCCGAAATACTAAGTCCGGTAGAAATAGATATTACATGGGCAATAACAATAATTGCAATTGCACCGATTAAGCCGGCTTCTCCAACCACCCAGCCTAAACGCATATACATAATAACACCAAGAATGGTTAAAATAGAAGGAGTAAATACTCCGGCAAATGCACCAAATTTTTTTGCTTTATGCATAAACTGTTTTTTTTAATTAATGCTATAAATATACAAAACAAATTAATACAATTATTCGTAATCTATTTACAAATCGCTAATACACAAAAAAAGGCTGCAGAAATATTATTCAGCAGCCTTAATGTTTTAATTTACAATCTATTAACCGGAGTTCGATATAAACTTTCTGTGTATCAAATCTTACATTTAACTAAGGTTATTATAAGAATTTCATTGGTTTATCAACTTTTTGTGATAATAAAGCAACATCAAGAACGTCCATTATATCGCCAACAAAGTGGAATTTCAAACCTTTAATATATATATCTTTAATTTTTTCTATATCCTTTCTATTCTCTTCCGACAATACTATTTCTTTTATATCGGCACGTTTAGCTGCTAGTATTTTTTCTTTTATTCCACCTACAGGCAACACTTTACCACGCAAAGTAATCTCACCAGTCATTGCAAGGTTTTTCTTTATTTTGCGTTGGGTAATTGCCGACACTAATGATGTAACCATTGTAACACCTGCCGATGGTCCATCTTTTGGAATTGCTCCTTCAGGAACATGAACATGAATATTGTAATTATCGAAAATTTCTTGAGGAATATTTAAATCACTTGCTTTCGATTTAATAAATTCGAGAGCCAGAGTTGCCGATTCTTTCATAACATCTCCCAAATTACCGGTTAATGTTAATCTACCTTTTCCTTTACTCAAGCTACTTTCTACAAATAATATTTCACCACCAACAGCCGTCCAAGCAAGACCTGTAACAACTCCTGCAAATTTATTCCCTTCGTAAATTTCTTTAAAAACAGTTGGTGAACCTAAAATTTCACGAATATCACTTGGCTTTAACGATTTGTTAAATTTTTCTTCGAAAGCAATTTTCTTAGCTATATTTCTAATTACTTTAGCAATTGTTTTATCTAATGTTCGAACTCCCGATTCGCGAGTATAATTCTCGACAATATATTCTAAAGCTGTTTTAGTGAAATTAAGCTGAGTTCTTTTTAATCCATGAGCCTTTAATTGTTTCTGAACTAAATGTTTCTTTGCAATTTCAATTTTTTCTTCAACAATATAACCACTAACATCAATCATTTCCATTCTATCGCGTAAAGCAGGATTTATAGTACTTATAGTATTTGCTGTAGCGATAAACATTATATTAGACAAATCGTATTCAAGATCGAGATAATTATCGTGGAAGGAATTATTTTGTTCAGGGTCAAGAACTTCAAGTAAAGCAGAAGCAGGATCGCCATGCGAATCGTTCCCTACTTTATCTATCTCGTCGAGTATAAATACAGGATTTGATGATTTTACTTTTTTAAGATTTTGAACAACTCTACCCGGCATAGCTCCAATATATGTTTTCCTGTGACCGCGAATCTCTGCTTCGTCGTGCAAACCTCCTAATGACATTCTTATATATTTTCTATCAAGAGCTTGAGCTATTGATTTTCCGAGCGAAGTTTTTCCAACACCGGGAGGCCCATACAAACATAATATAGGAGATTTTAAATCGCCTTTAAGTTTTAAAACTGCAAGATATTCAAGAATTCTTTCCTTAACTTTCTCTAGACCAAAATGATCTTCATCGAGTATTTTCTGAGCATGTTTTAAATCGAAATTATCTTTAGTAAATTCGTTCCAAGGCAAATCTATTAATGTTTGCAAATAATTAAGTTGAACAGAATACTCTCCGGCAGCAGGATTTAATCTTTGCAACTTAGCAAGTTCTTTATCGAAAATTTCAGCTATTTCTTTATTCCACTTTTTATCTTTAGCTTTTTTCTTGAATTCTTCGATTTCAATATCTATCGGGTTACTTCCAAGTTCGTCTTGAATAGTACGCATTTGCTGATGTAAAAGATATTCTCTTTGCTGCTTGTCGATATCTACTTTTACTCGCGACTGTATATCGTTTTTAAGTTCCAGCATTTGTATCTCTTTAGATAAATGCTCAAGTAAACGAATAGCTCTATCCTTAAGATTATTTATTTCGAGTAATTTCTGTTTATCTTCAATTTTTATATCGCTATTTGAACTAATAAAATTCACAAGAAATTTAGCATTTTCAATATTTCTAACAGCAAATGATGTTTCTGACGGAATATTGATAGATAGCTTTATTATCTTTAAGGACAGGTCTTTTAAAGAACCAACGATTGCGTCGAATTCTTGATTTTTATTATCTAATACAATATCTTCTAATAAAGTAATTTTAGCTTTATGATAAGGTTCTACTTGTACGATATCATCTAACATAAAACGTTGTTTCCCTTGAATAATAACAGAAGTACTACCATCTGGCATTTCCAGCACTTTAATTATTTGAGC
>Ga0209633_10005918_pt1 | contig 10579 bp, 10 predicted proteins | sample Cruoilmetagenom1_FD_187290 | JGI IMG/M metagenome (GOLD analysis project Ga0209633, IMG submission 187290) | Oil polluted marine microbial communities from Coal Oil Point, Santa Barbara, California, USA - Sample 1 (SPAdes) (version 2) | ecosystem: Environmental > Aquatic > Marine > Oil seeps ... | reverse complement strand
CAGAACCCGCCGCGAAACCCGCAGCCAAGCCACAAGAAAAACCTGTGTCGAAAGCCGCAACGAAACCTGCGACAAAACCCGAGGCCAACAAAGACAAGCCGCGCGGACAACCGGCCCGTCAGAACAATCGTCGCGGTGGTAATACTTCGCAAAATAATCAAGTCAAAGGTATGGGCGATCACATGCCCGATTTCATCGCCAAAAGCTTTGATGATCGCCGCGACAGCTAAATTTTTATTGTGATCTAAAGTAGAGGGCGGGTTTCAAAACCCGCCCTTTTTTATGTCATCCCACCAACCGGCTGATAACCACAGTCACTTCGGGTTTTTTGCCAATTTCACCTTGAGCGGACCGACGCACTTCGCGTTTGATGGCTTCTTCCATCTTGTCGTCATCGCGCAGGGTTTTGTCGTTCATCCGCATCAAAAGCTGATTCAAATCGCCCTCGATGACGTCAACCAAAGGCGCCTTTGAAGTGCCCAGTTCGGCCAACCCCATCACCTCGACCCAGGCATCCCCTAAGGGTGCATCGTCATCATCCATGATCACGGTCGCCAACACATGGCCATTCAGCGCCATGCGAATCCTGTCGCGAACAACCCCGTCCAGCGCGCCATATTGCACGGTGCCATCCAGATAGGTGCGGCCGGTTTCGACATGTTCCACCACATGTGGAGCATCTCCTGTGATGTCGGCGAGCGAGCCATTCACCAGCACCATCGACGCGCGACCTTTGTCATTGGCCAGATGCGCATGTTCACGTAAATGACGGTGTTCACCATGCATCGGGATCACCATTTCGGGGTTCACAATGTCATGCATGCGCAGAATATCAGGCCGATTGGCATGACCTGAGGCGTGGTAAATGCCGGCGCTGTCATCAACAATATCGACGCCCATTTCCGAATAGGCATTCATGATGCGGATCACGCCGCGCTCATTGCCAGGAATGGTTTTGGACGAGAACAAAAAGGTATCCCCCTCGTTCATCCGCAGGCCCAGATACTTGCCACGAGACAGCTGTGCCGAGGCCGCACGGCGTTCGCCTTGGCTGCCGGTAACGATCAGCATCAGATCATTGTGCGGAATGTCGCGGGCATCTTCTACCGGCACGGTGTGCGGGAATTTGCCAATAATACCAGTGGCTTCGCCAGCGGCAACCATCCGTTGCATCGCGCGGCCCAACAGACACACTGTGCGGCCCGCGGCCTGTCCAGCCTCGGCCAATGTTTTCAGACGGGCGATATTCGAGGCAAATGTCGTGGCCACAACCATGCCACTGGAAGCCGCGATCAACTTGGTGATTTCTGGTGCCACCGAGGCTTCGGAGCGACCGGGATTTGGCGAAAACACGTTGGTTGAATCACAAACCAGCGCCTTGACACCGTCTTTTGACACCTCGCGCCACAGCGCCTCGTCAAAGGCTTCGCCCAGCACGGGGGTTTCGTCCAGCTTGAAATCGCCAGTGTGCACAACGCGTCCCGCAGCGCTGTCGATCACCAATCCCGAGCTTTCGGGGATCGAGTGGGAAATCGGTAGAAACGACACCTCGAAGGGGCCGGCTTTTACGGTTTCGGGGTAGGCCGAGACCGTGATCACTTCGCTTGCGGGTTGGCCTGCTTCTTCCATCTTGCGACGGGCGTGATGGGCCGTGAAGGCGCGCGCATAGACAGGCACGCCCAGACGGTTCCAAAGATAACCGATACCGCCGACATGGTCCTCATGGGCGTGGGTGATAAAGATCGCCTCAAGACGGTGCTTGTTGGCCTCGAGCCATGCAATGTCAGGGAAAATCAGGTTCACGCCCGGTGTGGTGTCCATATCGGGAAAGGTCACGCCGATGTCGACAAGGATCAGCCGCTCTTTGCCCGCTGGCCCATAGCCGTAGACATAGGCGTTCATGCCAATTTCGCCCGCCCCGCCAAGGGGCAGGTATATCAGTCGTTCAGACTTTTTCATCTAGTTACCTTGCTCGATGTTGAATTTATGGATGACGGTCAGCCCATGCATGGTCAAATCGTCCTCAAAGTGGTCAAAAATGGTATGGCCCTGCTGGAACAAAGGTGCAAGCCCGCCGGTCGAGATAACCTTCATGTCGCGGCCCAACTCTGCCTTGATTTGTTGGTTAATACCGTTGACCAGCCCGACATAGCCCCAAAACACTCCGGATTGCATGCAATCGACCGTGTTGGTGCCAATCACCATATCCGGTTTGCGCACATCCACATGCGGCAGCGCGGCGGCGGCTTTGTGCAGCGCTTCCAGCGACAGGTTCACCCCCGGCGCAATCACCCCGCCGATATAGGCGCCATCAGTATCAACCACATCAAAGGTGGTGGCGGTGCCAAAATCAACGATGATCAGATCCCCGCCGTATAGGTCATATCCGGCCACGGTATTAACCAACCGGTCCGGCCCGACTTGGGTGTCAGCATCGACCCGCACATCAACCGGCAACAGGCATTCCGGTTTGCCCACCACCAGCGGACGACAGCCACAATAGCGATCCGCAAACACCCGCAGGTTCCAGACCACCCGTGGCACGGTCGACGATATGATCACCGCATCCACATCGAGCGTTAATTTATGGTGGTCCAGCAGGGTTTGCAGCCATACGAAATACTGATCCGCTGTGCGGGTGTGTTCGGTGCTGGTGCGCAGGGTGCAGAGGAATTTTTCCCCGTTCCAGATTGAAAAAACCGTATTGGTGTTGCCGCAGTCGATTGCCAATAGCATAGCCAAACCCTTTTGTGATCGCGCTTAGAAATAAACCTCGCCGGCAGAAATCGCCTGCCGACCTTGGGATGTCTTTAGTATAAGGGCACCGGTTTCGTCCAGTGTGTCAAATGTGCCCACATATTCTGAGGTGCCGGTGCGGGCTGTTATCACCTCGCCCAAACGTGCCGCGCGGGCCAGCCATGCGGTGCGGATTGGCTCAAACCCATAGGTGGTGAACTGCGCCTCATAGCGGGCAAACGCAGGGGCGAGCGCATCAAGGAAGGCTTCGGGGGTAACATTGGCACCGGTGGCGGACATCAGACTGACGGGGGGCACGGCCCCTGTTTCAACGGCCATAGGCACATTCAACAGGTTCACGCCAATGCCGATCGACAAGGCGCCAGTGCCCGCACTCTCGAGCAAGATCCCCGCCAGTTTGCCCCCATTCAACAGCACGTCATTGGGCCATTTCAATGACAGCCCCGTGCTGCGGCCTGCTACCGCGACAATGGCATCAAACAAGGCAAGAGACGAAATGAACGAGCGAAGCGCGGCTTGATCTGGGCCACCAGAGGAGCGCATCACCAAGGTGGCTGCAAAGTTGCCAACCGGATCAACCCAGTCGCGGCCACGTCGGCCACGGCCTGCGGTTTGCTTTAGGGCCAGTATCCAGGTTGGCCCCGCCAATTCAGGCGCAATCCGCGCTGCATGGGTCAGGGTGCTGTCGACTTCGGGCAGGACAATGCGCCCTACCCCATCAGGCCAGTGGTTATTTGACAAGAGCCTCGGCCGCCGCCTGTGCAAAACCATCGACGCCAAACAGATTGACCAGCCCCAGCAACATGATCGCAGCTGACGCCATCAGGAACGTCCACAGCACCGGTGACATCGGGCCATCCAGCCCTTCCTCGTCGGTCTCGCCGAAATACATGTAGTAAACGATGCGCAAATAGTAGAATGCGCCGATCACCGACGCGATTACACCGGCAATCGCCAGCCATGTCATATTGGCATCAACCGCCGCTTTCAGCACATAGAATTTACCGAAAAATCCGACCATCGGCGGCACGCCCGCAAGGCTGAACAACAAAACCAACATCGCCAAAGCCTTAAGCGGCTCGCGTTTGGCGTATTGGTTCAGGGCTGAAATATCGGTCACCGGTTGGCCGTCTTTTTCCATCGCGGTGATGAAGGCAAAGGTGCCGATGTTCATGGTGACATAGATCGCCATGTAGACCAGCATCGCCTGAACGCCGCCCACTGTGCCGGCTGCCAACCCCATCAGGGCGAACCCCATATGCGAGATCGAGGAATAGGCCATCAAACGTTTGATGTTGTTCTGTCCAACCGCAGCAATCGCGCCAAGGAACATCGAGGCCACAGCCAGCAAGGCGATGATCTGGCTCCAATCGGCCACGGCCATGCCAAAGGCGTCATGCACCACGCGGGCAAATAGGCCCATTGCCGCCATTTTCGGCGCGGTGGCGAAAAACGCGGTGACGGGGGTGGGCGACCCCTCATAGACGTCCGGCGTCCACATGTGGAACGGCACAGCCGAAACTTTGAACGCCAGCCCCATGATCACGAAGGTCAGGCCAAACAGCAGACCCAGCGGAATATGTTCGCCAGCCGAGGCCATGATGCCGCTGAACACGGTGGTCCCGGCAAAGCCGTAAACCAGGGATGCGCCATAAAGCAGGATGCCCGAAGACAGCGCGCCCAGCACGAAATATTTCAGCCCCGCTTCGCTTGATTTCAGACTGTCGCGGTTCAAGGCGGCAACGACATAGAGCGCCAGCGATTGCAGCTCTAGCCCCATGTAAAGCGCCATCAGATCCCCGGCAGAGACCATCATCATCATCCCCACAGCGGACAGGGCGACCAGGATCGGATATTCAAACCGCAGCAGCCCGTGCTTTAGCATGTAATCCTTGCTCATCACCAAAACGGCCGCGGCGGACAGCAGGATCGTCACCTTGGCAAAGCGTGAAAAGCTGTCATCCACAAAGGCGCCGTTAAACGCGGTCTGCGCGTCCGCCGGCGACAGCGCGATCCAGATGCCAATGGCAGCCATCACAGCCGAGGTGACCCACAAGATCAGCGGTGCGACCTTGTCCTTAGTGGTGTAGACCCCGAACAACAGGGCGGCCATTGCGAAAACAGCCAGCGCAATTTCGGGCGCTACAATCGAAATATCGGCGTTCAGCATTTGCGCCACCCCTAATGTGTTGCCAGCGCCGCAGCCGTATCGGCTGTCGGTATCGCTGCGTGGTAATTGGAAACAAGCGCCTCAACCGAGGGGCCAATAATGTCGAGAACCAGTGCCGGATAGACCCCCAGCAGCAGTGTCATAAAGATCAGCGGCGCAAAGATCGCTTTTTCGCGCCCTGTCATGTCGGTGATGGATTTCAAGCTTTCCTTGATCAGATCGCCCAGCACCACCCGGCGATACAGCCACAGCGCATAGGCCGCAGACAGGATCACCCCGGTTGTGGCAAACATTGCCACCCATGTATTGGCCTGGAAGATGCCGATCAATGTCAGGAATTCACCGACAAACCCAGAGGTGCCCGGCAGGCCGACATTGGCCATGGTGAAGAACATGAAGATCAACGCATAGGCCGGCATCCTGTTGACCAATCCGCCATAAGCGTCGATCTCGCGGGTGTGCATCCGGTCGTAAATCACCCCAACACACAGAAACAACGCGCCCGAGATAAAGCCGTGGCTGATCATCTGGAAAATCGCCCCGTCAATGCCCTGTTGGTTGACCGCAAAGATGCCCATGGTGACATAGCCCATGTGGGCGACCGAGGAATAGGCGATCAGCTTTTTCATATCTTCCTGCACCAGCGCCACAAGGGATGTGTAGATGATCGCAATCACCGACATCCACAGCACCAACGGGCCGAAAATTTCGGACCCCACAGGGAACATTGGCAGACTAAAGCGTAAAAACCCGTAGCCGCCCATTTTCAACAGCACCGCCGCCAGCACAACAGACCCCGCCGTTGGCGCCTGCACGTGGGCATCCGGCAGCCAGGTATGCACCGGCCACATCGGCATCTTCACCGCGAACGAGGCAAAGAACGCCAACCACAGCAAAGTTTGCAAACCGCCAATGATCTGGAAGCCAAACACAGCCATCGTGTCAGAGGCAAAGGTGTGGTTCAGCAGGGTTGGAATGTCGGTGGTGCCCGCATCGCGATACATTGCGATCATGGCCACCAGCATCAAAACCGAGCCAAGGAAGGTATAAAGGAAGAACTTGAACGCCGCATAGATGCGTTCTTTGCCCCCCCAAATGCCGATGATCAGGAACATCGGGATCAGACCAGCCTCAAAGAACAGATAGAACAGCACCAGATCCAGCGCTATAAAGACGCCCAACATCAGGGTTTCCAACAGCAAGAAGGCGATCATGTATTCCTTAACCCGCACCGAAACGCCCCAACAGGCCGCGATGGTGATCGGCATCAGGAATGTGGTCAGCATCACAAACAGCACCGAAATGCCATCGACGCCCATTTTGTATTTCAGACCCAAAATCCAGTCTTTTTCTTCAACGAACTGAAAGCCCGTGTCAGCAGGATCAAATCCCGTCAGAATGAAGATCGACAAAACAAACGTAGTCGAAGTCGCCGCCAGCGCCAGCCATTTGGTGTTTTTCTGCGCCGAAGCGTCATCGCCCCGCAGGAACACGGCCAGTATCAGGGCCGCCAAGGCAGGAATGAACGTAACGATTGAAAGAAGGTTTTCCATTAGTGCGCCCCTCCGCTGATCGCCATCCAGCTGATCAAAACCACAATTCCGATCACCATAGCCAGCGCATAGGTGAACACATACCCCGACTGGGCCTTGCCAGCCAAACGGGTCAGGTAAGGTATGATCCCCAACGCAACGCCATTGATGCTGCCATCAATCACCTTGCCATCGCCTTTTTTCCACAAGAAGCGGCCAATGGCGAACATCGGACGCACGATCAAAAGGTCATAGATTTCATCGAAATACCATTTGTTCAGCAAGAACCGGTGCAGCATCGGCTGAACCTCGGCCAAACGACGCGGCAGGGACGGGTTGACGATGTAGAACCACCACGCCAGCACAAAGCCCAGAACCATCGCAATAAACGGCGACACCTTTACCCAGGCGGGCGCGTGGTGGGCGTTGTCCATCACGTGATTGTCCGGGTGGGTAAAGATCGCCCCTTGTGGGGCCATTGCGGCACCATGCGTATCAGCTTCGGCATTATGCGCATCCGTCGCAACAGCATGATCATCCGTCGCAACCTCTTCGGTTGCATGGCCATCAACGGCAGCCTCAGCGTGATGCACAGGCACCCCGTAAAACTCGTTGACCTGATCATGATCACCAAAGAACGAGCCCATCCAGACCATCCCGGCAAACACCGCCCCCAGCGCCAGAACGCCAAGCGGCACCAGCATGGTCCACGGGCTTTCGTGGGCGTGATCATGGGTATGGGCATCGCCGCGTGGCTTGCCCCAGAATGTCAGGAACATCAAACGCCAGCTGTAGAAACTGGTCATCGCCGCGGCAACCACCAGCATCCAGAACGCATAGGTGCCGATGCCGGATTGCGCGCCGTATGCGCTCTCGATGATCGCGTCCTTAGACAGGAAGCCCGCGAAGCCGATGGTGGTCAGCGGAATGCCAACCCCGGTGATCGCCAGCGTGCCGATCAACATTGCATAAAACGTCAGCGGGATCTTTTTGCGAAGGTTGCCATAGTTACGCATATCTTGCTCGTGGTGCATCGCGTGAATGACCGATCCCGCCCCAAGGAACAACATCGCTTTGAAGAACGCGTGTGTGAAGAGATGGAACATCGCGGCGGAATAAACGCCAACACCCGCGGCCACGAACATATAGCCCAGCTGTGACATGGTTGAATAGGCAATCACCCGTTTGATGTCGTTTTGCACCAGACCGATTGTGGCCGCGACAAACGCCGTGGTAGCGCCGATTAGCACGATAAACGTCATGGTTTCAGGTGCGTATTCCATCAATGGCGACATCCGGCAAACCAGGAAAACGCCCGCCGTTACCATGGTCGCGGCGTGGATCAGGGCCGACACAGGGGTCGGACCTTCCATCGCGTCTGGCAACCATGTGTGCAGGAACAACTGCGCCGATTTCCCCATCGCGCCGATGAACAGCAAAAGCGCCAACAAGTTGGCGGCGTTCCAGTCACGCCATAGGAAATGCAGGTCCGTTTCAGCCAATTTTGGCGCAGCGGCGAACACATCATCCATGCGGATGCTATCGGTCAGATAGAACAGACCAAAGATGCCGAGGGCGAAGCCGAAGTCACCAACACGGTTAACGACAAACGCCTTGATGGCGGCGGCATTGGCGCTGGGTTTTTTGTAATAAAATCCGATCAACAGGTAGCTGGCAACGCCAACCCCTTCCCAGCCAAAGAACATCTGCACCAGATTGTCAGCCGTCACCAGCGCCAGCATGGCAAAGGTGAAAAACGACAAATAGGCAAAGAACCGCGCCTTGTAATACTGGCCTTCGTCCCACTGGGGATCGCCTTCCATATAGCCAAAGCTATAGAGGTGCACGACGCTGGACACCGTGGTCACAACCACCAACATGATCGCGGTCAAACGGTCTAACCGGATGCCCCAGTCGGTGCTTAAGGTGCCGCTTTCGATAAAGCGCAGGATCTGGATGTGCTGGGTTTCGCCATCAAAGCCGATGAACACCACCCAAGACAGCAATGCCGACAGGAACAACAGCCCCGTGGTCAGCACTTGCGCGCCTTTTTCACCAATGATCCGCCAGCCAAATCCGGCGATCAAAGCGCCAATCAGGGGGGCAAAAAGGATTGTTTGCAGCATTGTATTTATCCCTTCATCACGTTGACGTCTTCGACATCAATCGTGCCGCGGTTGCGGAAGAAAACAACAAGGATCGCCAGACCAATCGCAGCTTCGGCAGCGGCAACGGTTAGCACAAATATGGTGAACACCTGTCCGACCAGATCGCCGGCAAAGGCGGAAAAAGCCACAAGGTTGATGTTAACGGACAGCAGCATCAGCTCAATCGACATCAAAATGATGATGACGTTTTTACGGTTCAAGAATATCCCGAAAATCCCGATCACGAACAGGGCGGCCCCGACGGCCAGATAATTTTCAATTCCGATCATGTTCACAACCCCTGCCCTGGCTTCACGTCAATCACTTCCAGCGATTTGGCCGGATCACGGTGCATCTGCGCCATAACGTTTTGGCGCTTTACGCCAGTGCGATGGCGCAGCGTCAGCACGATCGCGCCGATCATCGCCACCAACAAGATCAAGCCTGCAGCCTGAAACAGATAGATGTATTGGTCATAAATCAGCTGACCCAAGGCCGCCGTATTGTGCACTTGGCCCGCGTCCGGTGCCACCGCAGCGCGGGCGGCCTCGGCGCCCTCGGACACTTCCCAAACGCCAAACACCATGGCCAATTCCAGCAACAGCACCACGCCGATCAGCCCGGCAATTGGCATGTATTTCGCCATCTGCCCGCGTAATTCGGCGAAATCCACATCAATCATCATCACGACGAACATGAACAACACGGCCACGGCCCCGACATAAACAATGACCAGCAACATGGCGACAAATTCAGCCCCCAGCAGCACGAACAATCCCGCCGAAGACAGGAACGCCAAAATCAACCACAACACCGAGTGCACAGGGTTTTTTGCGACGACCGTAAACAGCCCCCCCGTCACCGCACAAATGGCGAAGATGTAAAATGCGATATCCGCTACACCCATTTTATTCTCACTTCCTAAGTCGCGCCTGTAGATCAGCAATTGCGGCTGACCAGTCGGCTCCCGTTTCATCATTTTCGGTCCACAATTCATATAGTTCTGAATTGTCGCTCGTAATTCTATCCAGCGCGAGGATTGCGGCAATTTTCACGCCGTCCATCGCGATGATCTCTTCTGCATGCTCGTTGACGTGGCCGCGCACTGTATCGTCTGTATTCTCGGCAGGATATCCGAACGCGATTGCCACAGCTTCTGCGGCCGCATGTCCATATGCCCCTTCCGGAAGTTCCATATAATTTGAAACAGGTGTTTCATTGACTGTCGTCAGGGCGCCAGAAACCGCAGATGCGCCGGCGCCAGACAGCTCCTCATCAAGCCAGTCCAACGCGTCGTCATTGTCAAAGGCTCCTACGCCCCAAGCACCCATTTCATCGTCCCTTCGTTTATCGGGCTTAACACCCATATTTTTGCCTATCGGTAAGGCGCGTCCATTTCCAGATTGCGTGCAATCTCGGCTTCCCAGCGATCGCCGTTGCCCAGTAGTTTTTCTTTGTCGTAAAACAGCTCTTCGCGGGTCTCGGTGGCGTATTCAAAATTAGGCCCCTCGACGATGGCATCCACCGGGCAGGCCTCTTGGCAGAACCCGCAGTAGATGCATTTTGTCATGTCGATGTCATAACGCGTGGTGCGGCGTGAGCCGTCATCGCGTGGCTCCGCATCAATGGTGATCGCCTGCGCCGGACAGACCGCCTCGCACAATTTGCAGGCAATGCAGCGCTCTTCACCATTCGGATAGCGGCGCAGCGCGTGCTCGCCACGGAACCGAGGCGACAGATAGCCCTTTTCGTGTGGGTAGTTCAGTGTCGGCTTGGGCGCAAAAAAGTATTTGAACCCCAGCTGAAAGCCTTTGATGTAATCAAACAGCAGGAAATATTTGGTTGCTCGAACGTAATCAAATGCCATGTTCTTATCCCCCCACGGCCCAGCGGGCATAGGCCCCGCCAAACGCTCCAAAATGCGCCATGAAGGCAACGAAGACGACCCATGCCAGCGACAGCGGCAGGAACAC
>Ga0209633_10005917_pt1 | contig 10581 bp, 6 predicted proteins | sample Cruoilmetagenom1_FD_187290 | JGI IMG/M metagenome (GOLD analysis project Ga0209633, IMG submission 187290) | Oil polluted marine microbial communities from Coal Oil Point, Santa Barbara, California, USA - Sample 1 (SPAdes) (version 2) | ecosystem: Environmental > Aquatic > Marine > Oil seeps ... | reverse complement strand
CGGTTTTATTATACAATAAGAGTTAGTTAGTAATTTGAGTTTCTGCTTTCTTCGGTGTTTTTAATTCCTTCTCAATTACATTACCATCAACATCAATAAGTTTTACTTCTAAACCTAATTGGTTAAGTCCAGCCTCAACTTTTTCTTTATCACCAACAACAACCCAATCAATTTTGTCTGGATTAACAACCTTTTTAGTAGCGTTATTAATTTCATCTAAGCTAAGTGAAGTAATTTTTGAAGCATAAGTATCATAATAATCTTTTGGATATCCATATCTTACCATTTCACCAAGTGAGCCAGCTATTGCGTTTGCTGTTTCCCAAGAACCAGGCATTCTTAAAGTTTTGTTAAGTTTAATTTTACTTAACTCTTCTTTTGTTGCAGGTTTTTCGGTAAGAATTCCATTTAATTCTTTAACAACTTCTTGAACAGACTCTTTGGTTTTATCAGTCTGAACTAAAGCGTAAACTAAAAATGGTCTTTGCCCTCTTGCACCCAACAACATACTACGTGAGCCATATGACCAATGCTTATCTTCTCTTAGATTCATATTTATTCTTGACGTAAAAGAACCACCGAGAATAGTATTCATAGATTCAAGAGCAATATCGTCTTTGTCAGCTTTTGGTGGAGCGGCGTGTCCGGCAAGAATAACTGATTGCTGCGCGCCAGGCTTATCCATCAAGTAAATAGTAGATCTTTCTTTTAATCCTACTTTAGAAATATTTTTCTTAGGAACATCTTTTGATTCCCACGCACTTAATAAGTTTTCAATTTTTGTCTCAATCTCTTCAAGAGTAATATCTCCAACAACAACCAAGGTAGCATTGTTAGGTCTTACCCAAGTTTTGTGGAATTTAGACAAATCCTCTTTGCTTATTTTTTGAACGGTTTCTTCATAACCAGTTCCAGTAAAAGGCAAGCCATAAGCATGATCTTTGCCATAAATATATTGAGGAAAAACTCTTAGAGCCATTTGAACAGGAGTTGATTTTTCTCTCTGAATTCCAGCGATGGCTTGTTTCTTTAATCGATCTAATTCGTTTTGAGGAAATGATGGATTAAGAAGAACATCTGCGTAAAGCTCAAGTGATTTTTCAAGATTTGATTTTAATGCAGACATTGATACAGTTGACATATCCAAATTTGAACCTGTATTTATTGTTGCACCAAGCATAGCAAGCTCTTCACTAATTTGTAATGCCGATCTATTAGTTGTTCCTTCATCCATCATAGATAAAGTTAGAGAAGCTGTACCAGGTAAAGCAAATTGATCAGCAGCATATCCAGCATCTAGCATCATTCTAAAATTAACAACGGGAACAGCTGATCTTTGAGCCAACATTATTTTTAATCCATTTGATAATGTTGTTTCTTGAATTTCTGGAAATTGTGCAATTGGAGGAGTTCCAGTTTCAGGTAATTTTGATCTGTCAGCACCAATTGGGTTAACATCATATTTTGGGAATGGATGAACTTCTAAAATGTTCACACCATCTGACAACCACTTAATTGCAGATTTTTGAAGATCAGCAACAGTTACATTTGAAACTACTTCTAATTTCTTTTTATAGTAATCAGGAGATCCACCATAAACCTCGCTTTGAGCAAGAATATCAGACTTTCCACCAAACCCACCAATTCTTTCAATACCCCTTGTGAAATTAGAGATATGTTGAGTTCTTATTCTATCCAGCTCTTTCTGGGTTGGACCTTCTGCTAAAAATTTTGCTAATTCCTCATCAATTGTTTTTTCTACAACGGACAAGTCAACACCTGGTTTTGCAGTTGCTGTAATTTGAAATTGACTGCCAATTTCTCCAGGACTATAATATGCTCTCGCATCGGTCGCTATTTGATCTTCGTAAACTAGCCTTTTGTAAAGTCTTGAAACTTTGCCCATTGCCAGAACATCACTAACTAAATCTAAATGTACAAGTTCTTCGTTTTTCCATTCAGGGATATTCCAAACCTTATAAATTCTTGATTGAGGAACTCTATCTTGTGCAATTTGTCTTTTGGTTCCTTCCATTTTTGAAACCCAAACATCATGTTTCTTAATTGGAGGACCGGCAGGAATATCTCCAAAGTAGAGTTCAACTTTTTCTTTAGCTTCCTTAGCAGTAATATCACCGGCAACAACTACAACAGCATTTGCAGCACCATAATAAGTTTTAAACCATTCATGAACATCATCTAAACTAGCAGCTTCTAAATCATCCATTGATCCAATTACTGTCCAAGAATATGGATGACCCTTAGGGTAAGTATTGTGTTGAATCATTTCATAAGCAACAGCGTAAGGTTGATTTTCGCCTTGGCGTTTTTCATTTTGAACAACACCACGCTGTTCATCAAGTTTTTCTTGCGAAATTGCACCAACCAAGTGTCCCATTCTATCTGATTCCATCCATAGAGCCAAATCAATTGCCGAAGTTGGAACATTCTGGAAATAATTTGTTCTATCATTATTTGTTGTTCCGTTTAAATCAGTAGCTCCAACACGCTCTAGGGCTTGAAAATAATCATCATCAAAATTTTCACTACCATTAAACATCAAGTGTTCGAAGAGATGAGCAAAGCCTGTCTTACCAAGCTTCTCGTTTTTAGAGCCAACATGATACCAAACATTTACAGCAACAATAGGTGCTTTGTGGTCTTCATGAACAATTAGTGTAAGTCCATTATCTAAAACAAACTTTTCATATTTGATATCAATATTATCAATGCTTTGTGCAAAAGATATTGTTGAAATCAAGATTATGAGGGTTGTTAACACAGATGTTTTCTTCATAGATTTTCTCCTTTTATTAAAGATTAATTAATAATTATTAATGTACTCATTGTATAATTGGACGTTGATAATTGTGTAAAGTTTCAATTAAACCTTAAAACGAATAAGATTTGAAATCTGTTAAGAGTGAAACTTATTAAGAATGTATGAGTTTATTAACAAAGATCGAGAATCTTTGACAACAAAGCAAGACGAAGGGTCTTTTTATTTGGAAAACGGAGAACTTATTAAATGTTAGCTATTGGGAATAGAATTAAACAATTGAATTAATAATATAAGTTTTGTTTCTAAAATTAATTTTTTCCCCAGAACTTTTATTGAACAAAGCTTGCCCAATTGGAGAAGAGAAAGAAATGGTTGTATAATTTATTTCATTGATACTAAATTTGCCTGCACCAATCATAATAAAAAAAATTCCATTAGAAGTATAAACCAAACTCCCCGATTGAACTTTTTGGTTTTCTTTTTCATAATCAATTTGATGAAGTGTCTTTTTTAATTTTAAGCCTTCGTGGAGTTGAGCAGAGTATTTTATAACATCTAAATGTAGCATTGCCCGCCCAGTTTCATATTTATCACCGGCACTACATTTTGATTCTTTATTTGCAGAACTTTGAGCGGTATCAACAGCTTCTTGAGCGACACTTATTTTATTATTAACATACTCTTCACACAAAGAAACCAGTTTTCTTTTAATCTCTGTTTTGTTTTTCACAAGACAACTTTAATTTTTTTATACCCAACTTATACAAACACTCATTTAAAGTATATAAAATATGTTCCCAGTTAGTACTATCACACATCTTAATTTGTAGCTTAAAATACGCAGTATAAAAAGACTTCCCAAATAGCTATAATTAAACTTCTGCGAAATAAGATGTTTTTTTCATTCCCAACTTGATTGGGAATCCAGGCAACACAATCAATAGATTTTCGATTTAAACGTTAGGAAATGACATCTATGAGAGAAAAAATGTCGTTGTTTTTATTAACACTGACAAATACCTATAAAGTTATTTTGCAGAAACTCTATAAAACTTCCTACTCACTGATTTCATTAAAGATTGTTATCTTTCATATTAAATAATTTTAATATTTATGTAAATAAACTATTAATATTTAAATTAAAAACACTTTGTTTTTTTTATAAGATGTTTTTATCTTGATATTGACTTTTAAAAAGTCAATATCAATCATTCACAATATTATAGGAGAAGTTATGATTAGAACAAAACTCAGTTCACTTTTTGTTGTTTTACTATTCTTAAATGGGTTTCTCTATTCCCAAGAAACAAAGGATTACAAACAAGAATATAATGATTTAACAAAAGGAATTACAGACGAACAAGAATACCACGAAACAACATCTGAATATTTTAACTCTATGGATAATGATGAACTTCCGTTAGCGCTTGCAGATATTTCTAAAGAAGAGAATACTAATTACGTAGCTTACAAACTTTTTGCCCCAAACAATGCTAGGTTTGAGGATAAGGACTTTAGAGAGAATATGTTTAAGCAACTTTCAGAGAAATCTAACTCATATGATTTTAAGATGGTTCTTATTGATTTTATCTCAGAACTTGCTGGACAAGATGATGAACAACGAGAAAAATTTAACCAAATATTATTTACGTTGGCAAAAAATAAAGAATCAGCAACAAATTTACGTTCTTATGCAGCATCTCATTCAGGTATTAGTAAAAACTATGAAACAGATAAAGAGCAGTTAACTGAGTTGTTTGAAAGCGATAATTACGGTGCCGTAAATGGTGCGGCTCGTTCAATAAAGAAGTTTTTATTTTCCGATAAAATTTCTACAACGGAAACAGATTATTGGACAGATATTTTAATAAATGTAACAAATAAAAACATTAATAATTTGAGTGAAGTTAGAGCGGTAATAGGTTCTCTTGGCTCTACTGGTACAAATAAAGCAAGGTCTTATCTTCTTGAACTGTTTAAGAATAATGCACCAAGCAATTCTGAAGTTTCAGAAACTCTTGCTTATAGTCTATCTAATATAGCAAATACGAAAGTGCTCAACACAATATTTGCCGAGTATTCCAAACACGAACATTTTAATAATTTTGGTTCTGAGTTAACACTTAAAGAAATTGTAAGTAATAATAATGATGTTGTAGATAAACTCTACAATGAAAAAAACGAAGAAAGTAAACTAACTTTTTTACGTGCAGTACGACTTATGAAAGATGAAAACAGAAGTAAATATCTTGAGAAAGTTAAACAAAGTTTAAGGAGTGATTCAGAAACAGAACGGTTAGAAAGTGTTAAAACTTTACATTTTTTACTACCATACGAAGAAGAAGTTAAACTTTTCAATGAACATATTGCAAAGGAAGAAAACGAAAATGTTAAAAATTTAATTTATTCCTATGTCGGAGAATAGAATGAAAAGATTTAAAATATTTTTGAACTTTATTTTTGTGTTATTATTTCTCTGCAACAATATAACTGCTCAAACTATTCAAATAGAAAAACTTTCTTTGAATAAAGCAAACGGTTGGACAAAACCCACTTTTCAACATTCTGCTCTTACAACTATTGACGATGGTTTTTCACTTATTTATAGTATAAATGGATTTGCTTCTTTAGGTCTTGGCGAAATTAGTTTGAATTATAAAACCAATGGAGATTCATATTGCCTTGCTACAGGTTTGGGGAATTTACTTAGTGGTATTAATAAAAGTGTTTTGAAGTATAAAGATGCAACTCTGTTTCTAAATAGTAATTTTGGGATTACTTTTAAAGCACAACTACTTTATAGTGTAGGATTATCATATAACCAAAAAATTGGAATAAGTTCACAACTTGAAATTGCCACAGATATTTTCTCACATCCAGGTTCTTCTTATGCTTATGCAACAGTAAATGCTAATTACACCAGAGGTGTAGTTGGGAGTGTAACATATTCACATAATATTCTAGACTATTTAAGTGCAAGCTTTACAGTTGGTGCTGAATACATGAAATACAGATATATTGAGTATTGTGGGGGATATTATGAAGGGGAATGTGGAGTTTATTATTATAGCTACATTAGTTTAGAACAAGAAAACAATCAATTTTTTAAAAGTATTAAGGATAAAAAATTAGAATGGGAAGAACAACCAATAGCATTTACACTAAATATTGCAATTTCATATCACTTTTAAGGAGTTTTACAATGAATAAAATTAAATATATTTTTCTAAGCTTTTTGATTTTTACAAGTTATTTAGTAGCAAGTGGAAATAAAGATAAATTGGAGTTAGGTACTGCAGTTTATTGTGATCTTAGATTACAGGACATAATAGATTGGGCAGGGGACAATCATTGGCATACTGGTATATTTCAATATTTTGAATATTTACCTGATGGTAAAGGACGAATAAGATATACAATTATGAAACCATATGAACCATTTTCATGTGAAAATTGTTCACAAAATCATAATCTTGAGTACACAATCAATACAAATTATCCTAGTGGGGGGCTAAATACTTTGCGAGAATATTTTAAAGCAAGTTTTAATCTATATGGTTATGACCTCTCGCATTATCACGGGGCATATAGCAGAAATAATATATCAGCAAATAAACGCTCGTCCATAGCCAGTACTGCAAACGCTTTAGGGAGTGCCAGTATAGATTATACATGGTTAGATATGTTAGACCCGGTAAATGACTATTGGTTTTGGAATGATTGGGATGGGACAATCGGTGATATTGACGAATTAAGATGTGATGGAATTGTTGAATATAGCTATGAAAAAAATGGAATAATCGTTTCAAATGGTGTTGATATTTCAATACCTGATTATGGGATTTTAGATTTTTTTCATAATGATCTTCATACCCATGGCTATAACTGGCCAGAACTCTGCCCTAAAATACAATCTGGTGACCAAGAAGATGTTTCTACTTTTGAGCCTTTAATTGCATTAGACCCAGAAATAAATAATTTTACAACAACCCAATACAGTAACAAAATTCAACTTAACTTTAAAGTAGAAGATAATGCTTCCGTAAAAGCCTATGTATTAATTCAAGTAAAAAAAATAAATGAAAGTACTTGGCGAACTTTAATTGATAATAATAATAATAGTTGGAAATTCAAAGAGGTTGATTTAACGGATTGGAACGGAAACTACCAGTATGATTATTTTCATATTCCTTGGGCGGGTAAATATGATGGAGGATATTATAATTCAAACGACCACAGTTTTGAAATTAAAATAACTGTCATTGATCAAGGTATAAATTATTCATCTTTTACTGAAGATTTCATCGGTAACATTTTGCCTGTTGAAGTTTCAATTTCAGGTCCATCATATCTAGATTATAAAGAACAAGGAACATATACAGCTAATGTATCAAATGGTTCGGGTTCTGTAACATACGAGTGGTATAAGTCATTTAATGGCGGTTCTAGTTGGGGCAGTGTTATTGCAACATCACAAACCATTACAACAACAATGCTCAATGATGATTTCTTGTTGCGTTCTGATGTACATGATACGCAAACCGGGGAAGATGATTCTGATACACAATCTGTTTCCAGTGAGTTCTTGCCAAAACAAACTATACCGGAAAAAGAAATAGAAGTTTTACCAACATCAACAAGGTTAAATAATAACTATCCAAATCCATTTAACCCAATAACAACAATAAAATATCAGCTAAAAGAAAATGGTTTTGTTTCCCTAAAAGTATTTGATGTTCTTGGAAAAGAGGTAGCTAATTTAGTAAATGAAAACAAAAGTGGCGGTTTTTATGAAACAATTTTTGATGCAAGTAACTTAACAAGTGGTTTTTATATCTATAAATTAACTGTTAATGATTTTGTTTCAACTAAAAAAATGTTGTTAACTAAGTAAAATTATTTCAAATGAGCCAGGCACTACTTTATAATTGTATAAATTCTCGATAGAGACAATTGAGAATGACTAAAGAAAAAAGTGCCTGGCTCAAAATGTTTTCAAACTATTATTTTTTAACGACTAAAAATGGAGATAAAGTATTAAGCGTAATTCTCAACTATTTTGTCAACATGTTCAAAAGCATAATTTATTTTGTGGACATCTTTTCCGCCAGCAGTTGCAAGGTGCGGCCTTCCTCCTCCACCTCCGCCAACAAGTTTGGCAACATCTCCAACTATTTTGCCAGCCAAAATCTTTCTCTCTTTTATTAGATCGTCTGTAACAACACAAACGATACCGACCTTACCCTCAACATTTGAAATTAGTAAGCCAACACCACTTTTGATTTTGTTTCTAAGCTCGTCTCCCATGGATTTTAATTCATCCATATTGTTAACTTCAACCTTGCCTTTAAATAATTGTACACCACTTATGTCAATCGGAGAAGAAACTACAGAACCGATACCACCAAGTTTATCTTGTAATTTTAGTTCAGATAATTCTTTTTCTAGTTTTTTCTTTTCATTAAGAAGTAATTTATATTTTTCCTTTTCGTCGATAATTTTTTCATTTTGTTCTTCAATATATTTTTCTACGCCAGTACCGGTTACTGCCTCTATTCGCCTAACTCCGCTAGCAATAGAAGACTCGCTCACAATTTTTAATAAACCAATTTGCGAACTGTTTTTTACATGCGTTCCACCACAAAACTCCATTGAGAAATCACCAAACTGAACTACATTTACTTTGTCTCCGTATTTATCACCAAAGAACATGTTTGCTCCCATTTGTTTCGCTTCTTCAAAGGGAATATTTTTATGATGTTGAAGTTCAATGTTTTCAAAAAGTTTTTCGTTAACCATTTGCTCAACATTATTTAGCTCATCTTCAGTTAGTTTTTGAAAATGTGCAAAATCAAATCTCAGTCTATCAGGACCAACATAAGATCCAGCCTGTTTAACATGTGTTCCAAGAACTTCTCTTAAAGCAGCATGAAGAAAATGAGTAGCACTATGATTGCGTAAAATAGCAAGCCTTCTTTTGTTATATACTTTAACAAAAACCTTCTGATTTTTCTTAAACTCAGCGTTGTTATTGTTTTCTAATATATGTAGAACTTGATTGTTAATCTTTTTAAGGTCAACAACCTCAATAGTTTCAATAGTTCCATGGTCATTTATTTGTCCGCCAGCCTCTACATAAAAAGGGGTTTTATCCAAAACAACCAATGTTTTATCATCAATGTTTTTGCTTCCTAAAATAGTTGATTCACATTCTGTTACATCATACCCCAAAAATTCAGTTGGTAAATCTGAATCAATTTTGAAATCCTTAAAACTATCTTCAGATATATTTGAGGATGCCATTTTGTTTTTTGTTACTTGACGAGCTCTTTCTTTTTGCTCAGTCATTAATTCATTAAACTTGTCTTCATCAATTTGAAGTTCTTTTTCTTCAGCCATTACATTTGTTAAGTCAATAGGAAAGCCAAAAGTATCATATAACTTAAAAACATCTTCCCCTGGAATTATTTTAATATTTTGAGAGATAATTTTTGTTGCTACATCTTCAAAAAGCTCTATGCCTCTATCTAGTGTAATGCCAAAACTTTCCTCTTCAGCTTTAATTATTCTTTCTACATTTGCTTGATTAAATTTTATTTCTGGAAAAACATCACTCATTGTTTCAACCAAGACATCAACAAGCTTATACATAAATGGTTTTGTTAAATTTAATTTTCTACCAAAACGAGAAGCTCTTCGTAAAATTCTTCTTAACACATAGCCTCGTCCTTCGTTCCCCGGAACGGCTCCATCAGCAATAGCAAAAGTAAGTGTGCGAACATGATCCGCAATTACTCGCATTGCTATTTTATTATCTTCTAAGTTATAATTAATTCCTGAAATTTTAGCAATTTCTTGAATCAGTGGTTGGAAAACATCTGTTTCATAATTTGAACTTTTGTTTTGCATAACAGCACAAACACGTTCAAAGCCCATTCCGGTATCAACATGTTTCATAGGAAGATCGTGAAGCATTCCTTCTTTGTCTCTGTTATATTGAATAAAAACTAAGTTCCAAATTTCTATACACTCAGGGCTATCAGCATTAACCAAGTCAGGGTTTTCTAAGTCATCACCAATATTTATGTGGATTTCTGAACAAGGTCCGCAAGGCCCTGTATCTCCCATTTCCCAAAAATTATCTTTATCATTAAACTTAAGAACATGTTTTGGGTTTATATCTGTTTTTGTTTTCCAAAGATCAAGAGCTTCATCATCCGTTTTATAAACGGTTGCCCAAAGCCTTTCTTTTGGAAGTTTCCAAACTTCAGTTAATAATTCCCAAGCCCAAGTTATAGCCTCTTCTTTATAATAATCTCCAAAAGACCAATTGCCTAACATTTCAAAAAATGTATGATGATAAGTATCTCTGCCAACTTCTTCAAGATCATTGTGTTTACCACTTACCCGAATACATTTTTGTGTGTCTGCAGCTCGTTTATAATCTCTAGAACCAGATCCAAGAAAAACATCTTTAAATTGATTCATTCCAGCATTTATAAAAAGCAGAGTGGGATCGTCAAATGGAACCACAGGAGCACTTGGTACAATTTTGTGTTGTTTTGATTTGAAAAACTCTAAAAATTGTTCTCTAATTTCTTGTGAAGTCATATTTTATATTGTTTTTGTTTTGTTAAAGTATTTAGCATATAAATATAATGAATAAGGCAATACTAATCTGATCAAAAGTTAAAAGCAGATCAACACTTTTTACTAAAAAAGATTGAATCCTGAATAAGATTTTAGAATCAAATTGAGATAAAAAATTAGTATTTTGTAATTTAAAACAAAGGAGAAAT
>Ga0209633_10005916_pt1 | contig 10581 bp, 7 predicted proteins | sample Cruoilmetagenom1_FD_187290 | JGI IMG/M metagenome (GOLD analysis project Ga0209633, IMG submission 187290) | Oil polluted marine microbial communities from Coal Oil Point, Santa Barbara, California, USA - Sample 1 (SPAdes) (version 2) | ecosystem: Environmental > Aquatic > Marine > Oil seeps ... | reverse complement strand
AATTATTGACTCGTATTTATCTTTATGCATTATATGTCCAAGAGCAGCAGTTGTAAATCCACCTGCCGCAAGAGCAACACCAGCACCAACGTCTAATCCAATCCATAGTCCCCATGGATATTGATTATTCAAATTTGTAACAGCTCCAAGCCCAAATACAAATCTACCTAGTAAAAATATGAGACCGTTTACTGCAATTAAAGAAAGTAATATTACTCCGGGAGTAAAATACTTTTTTGTTAAAGGGGTAGGTACATGTAAATGATTCATTATGATTTCTCCCCGAATTTATCTCTATCTTTGCTAAGCCACATAACTCCTCCCAACAAAGCATATATTGCTAGTGGTGGAACGAAGTAAGCAAACAATCCGTGCTGAATGGATTCGGAAACACCTGGTGCTGGATCATTACCTAATTTAGGAAATACTTTCCCTGATAAATCTTCATCAGATAAGTACATCCAAGATGTACCACCAACTTCGTGTTCTCCATAAACATGGTCGTAATAAGTATCTGGTTTATTTTTTATTCTTTTCTTTGCTTCAATTAATAAATCTTCGCGTTTGCCATAAGTGAGAGCTTCAACAGGACAAACTTCAACACAAGCTGGTAATTTTCCTTCTTTTGTTCTATCATAACAAAAATCGCATTTAACAATTTTAGGATCCAATGCTTTATGATATTCAAAAGCTGGAATTTGAAATGGACATGCGATCATGCAATAACGACAGCCTATACAAGCATCTGTATCCCAAATAACTGAACCGTTTTCTTGTTTTGATAAAGCACCAACTATACATGCTGAAACACATGCGGGATGATCGCAGTGCATGCATTGTAATTTCATTGTTTCGGTTTCCAATAAATCAGATTCATATTGATTTACTATACACAAATTATTTGGATCTGGTCTTCTAACACTTTCAAAAACATCATCATACTGATATTCTGCAACATCTTTTTGTTCCATATCGTGTGCACCTTGACAAGCCCACTCACACTTTCTGCAACCAATACAAAGTGTTGCATCTACAAGAACTCCCATTCTATTCTCAGAACAAATATTTGTTGGTCCAGCTTTTGTCTCATTCGGAGTAAGTGTTGTTATAGCACCCGCACTTGCTCCAATTGAAGCTATTGTTTTTAGAAAATCTCTGCGATTTTGTGACATAAGAATTACCTTAAAAATTATTTAATTATTTTTATGTTTTTCTGCTTTATGTACTTTTAAATTACCAGCAATGAAGTTTTTTATTATTGTATCTATCTCTCCATGGACCCAGCATATTACTTCGATATTATTTTCTAGAAATTTTTGCTTACTTAAATCTGAAATTCCATCGCAGATTAAAATGTTAGGCTCTAGTCTTGTTATTATGTTGAGGCGTTCAAGATTACTATGAACTAAGAGCTTAATAGTTTCTCTTTTAACAATTTTTTTCTTTTCAATTGTTACTAGCTGTAAACTTTCGGCATAGTCCAATCTAGGAGATACTCGGTTGTCAAAATTTGGAATTACTAAAGTTGTCATAATTACAAGACTGTTTTTTATTAACAGTTATGCAACTTACGAGCCAACTTTATTTCTATTGGAATGTTTTAATATTGTGTTATTTGAAAGAAAATTGGAGGTTGTTTTTATGTAGATTAAAAATGGTGTTGCAATAATGCAATTGCAACATGCAACATGTTGCAATAATGCAACAAGGTGAATTATACTATCCCATGCTTTTTCATTTTACGCCAAAGAGTTGATCTGTGTAACTTTAGTTCTTTGGCTACTTTGGTTTTGTCCCAGTTGTGTTTGTTCAATGCATCCAGAATTGTATCACATTCAGTTTTTTGTAAAGGTTCTTTTTCAGAATGAATGTTTGGTATTTCTTTTGGTGAGGAAAGTAATTCTTGTGGAAGATGCTCAAGTTGAATTTCTTCATTTTGGCACATTACCATTGAGTGTTCAATTATATTTTCAAGTTCTCTAATGTTTCCGGGATAATTGTATTTCATCAAAATGTTTAGCACATTAGCTGAAACTCCGGTTGTGCATTTACCCATTCTATGATTAAATTTTTCAATAAATCTATTTATCAAAAGTGGAACATCATCTCTTCTATCAACAAGCGGTGGCAACTCAATTCTCATTATATTAATTCGGAAGAATAGATCATCTCTGAATTTATTTTCTAATATTAATTCTGATAAACAATCCTTTGTTGCAGAGATAACTCTTACATCCGATTTGACAGGAGCTATTGATCCAAGAGGTTCAAACTCTTTTTCTTGTAAAACCCTTAACAATTTTACTTGTGTAGCTGGAGATAAACTTTCAACTTCATCAAGGAAAATAGTTCCTCCTTTCGCAAGTGCAAATCGACCAGGTTTATTTTTCTTTGCATCTGTAAAAGCTCCTTTAACATATCCAAATAATTCAGATTCTAATAAATTATCTGGAAGTGCACCACAGTTAATCGCAACAAATGGTCCGTCTTTTCTGTTACTTAAATTATGAATTGCCCTAGCAAATAATTCCTTACCAGAACCACTTGGTCCTTGAATTAATACAGTACTATCACTTTCAGCTATGTTTGGTAGGATACTAAAGATTTGAAGAATTTTGTGATTCTTGGAAACAATATCTTCAAAAGTGTAGTTTTGAATAATTTCTTTTTTTAATGCTTCTATAATGGATAGATCTCTAAATGTTTCAACACCTCCAATCACATTACCAGTTTCGTCCTTAAGAGATGTTGCGTTTATGCTTACGGGTAATTGTTTCCCATCAGCTCGCATAATATTTACTTGTGCATTTATAAAATCTTTATTCTTTATAGAATTTTTAATTGGGCAAGATCTTTCACATACATTTGATCTTAGAACTTCAAAGCAAAACTGACCAATAGCTTCTTCCTTTAGTACACCCGTAATTTTCTCAGCGGCGTGATTAAAATATGTTATTGTAAGGTCGTTATCTACAGTAAACACACCTTCTACAATATTATCTAATATTATATTAGAATGAGTTTCTGATAATGGAGCTAAAGATTTCCTATTTGACTTTTTAGTCATCTTGAATTTCTAAAATTTGTTTCTTAAAAATAAACAAAAAAGATAATTGTACCACACTAAATCAAAATCCAATTTTATTTGGAACAAATAAAATTAAGATGAAACATATTTGCAAAAAAAAAGAGACAAAAAGATTTGTCTCTAATAAATATTAACTTAAATAAAGATGAGAATCAAGTCTCATCTTTATTTAAAAGTTGAACTATTATTTATTCGAATCTTGATCCAGATTTCAAAGGATCGCCTTCGTATCCTAATTTTGTCCAGTCAAGTCTTTTAGTTCCTTTTTTACCATGGCATGATGTACATGAAAGTGCTTGATCTCCACCAACAACCATATGATTTATTGGCCAGTACATTTCAGTTTCAATAAAATCAAATTTACCTGAGTAAGCTAAATTAACAGATTTCATTCCTAATTCTGAAGCAGCATTCCAATCAAAAGTCTTCCAGTAGCCACCTTTCCCAAATAGTTTTGGAACTACTAAATAATTATTTTCAGCATCATAAATTTGTTTACCACGCATCACTTTGAAAGGTGTGATCTTGGAACTAGGATCTTTTATATCACCTGCAAGTGAATTTAATTCTACAACTTTTGTTGGATCTAATTTTTGTCCTATTTGGTAGTATTCAGCTTGACCATTATGCCAGCTATATTCTGGAACTACGTCCATGCCCCAAGTAAAATCACCTTTCTTTTTCATATATGTTGACATACCATATTCATCTAATTTACCTTTTTTGTCTTGACCAGCAGTTGACCAATCCCACCAAGTTTTAGTTGCCATTTCTCTTGCAAATGTAGGTATGTGGCATGTCTCACATGCTATAGAAGCAGTATGGTTATTCAATACTCTTTTAGCATGAGGTCTATCTGAATGACAATCAACGCAACCAATGTGGTTAGTTCCTGCTTGTAATGAACCATGACTTGCACCTAGTATTTTATGATTTTCACCAGCGTGGCAGTCAGAACATTGCATGTTATTTCCACCCATGTGAACGTCTAATTCCGCTGTTGGATTTAATAGACTTTCATCCATATCACCATGTTTTACACCAGTTCCTCCACCACCATTAAAGTGACAGGTTCCACAGTTTTCATTTTTTGTTGTTCCAACACTTTGAGCTACTAATACCAAATCAACTTTTGGATCTGGCATTCCTGCAGCAGTTGGAGTTTTTTTATAAGTTCCGGTTTGATCATGACAAACCAAACAATCGATATTTTCACCATTCTTAAAATCGAAAGAAGCATCTTTCCATCCATAACCAATATGGCAGCTAGTACATCTTGCCCAGTTTGATGGAGTTGCTATACAAAAATTATTGATTAAATTTTGTTTTCCTAATTTAACTTTTTCACCATGTTTGGATGTATATTCATCACCAAGCCAATTCCAGTGTCTAGTTTTCATAATATCAGTATCAACATCTTCATGACATTCGAGACAAGTAGCTGTAATTTCTTGCGGCGAGTTAAATGGACCTTCAATATATTCAGAGTGATCCTCTTGTGCAAAAAGATTTGTTGCTAATAAAAGTGTGAATAATAAAAAAAGTAGTTTTTTCATAGGTGCTCCATCATTAAGATTAATAAGATATATATAACTTAATATATTATATTAAAAAGGACAAGTTATATTTCCTTTAATACTATAATAATTATTAATCAAATTGAAAAATCAAATATAGAATTAAAAATTACAAATTATGAGCGATAGAATTGGTTGAAATAACCAATTATAAATAAACGGATTTAGGAATCATCAATATTTAAGGAAGGTAATTTTATAATAAATTTTGTGCCTTTAGGATTATTATCTTCTACGGTTATATTTCCTCCCATTTTATTTGTAACAGATTTTGCCAAGCTTAATCCAAGTCCATATCCAATAACTTTTGAAACTTTATTATTTTCAACCCGATAAAATCGTTCAAATATTTTAATTTTTTCTTCGTCAGTAATTCCAATTCCTCTATCCGAAACAATTATTGTAACTTTGTTTTCAAATTGGTTTATTGTAACAGAAACTTCTTCATCAGGTAATGAATATTTTTGTGCATTATTTATAAGATTTTGCAACACAATTGAAAAATATTCTGATTTACCTCTTAGATAAATATCATCATCAACATCAAATAATACATTACTACCTTTATAAGTATCAAAAATTTCTTTTTGAACTAAATTCGATAAATTGAAAACATTTTTATTATCTAAACATTCTTCACAATCTTTTGCTAACAATAGCATGGTCTTAATTAGAGTAATCATTTTATCAACTTGCTCTTTAAGGATTGTGCTAGATTCTTGATATTGACTAAGACTTCTTTCCTTTTTTAGTACATAATCCAGTTCAGTTTTTATTGCTGTAAGTGGTGTCATTAGCTGATGAGAAGCATTATCTGTAAAATGAGAAATTTCATTTATCTGTTTTTCTAATCTGCCAAATAGTGAGTTTAAGGTTTCAATTAATTTTGCAAGTTCATCATTTGGATCTTCGGCATTTTCTAAACGTTCACTTAAATTTGTGGCAGATATTTTTTTTGCTAAGTCAATTATATTATTAATTGGTTGATAACTTTTTTTAGCAAGAAAAACACTTAAAAATGTAATTACAAAAAGTACTATTGGAAGTGTAAAAATGTTAAACCAAAATACATTTTTAACAACCTCATTAAAACTAGTGTGAATAGTTGATAATTGAATGTAGCCGACATGATGATTATTATTATCAAATAATTCTTTATAGACAGCTCTTAGATCATGAGTGCTTGATTCGAAACTTTCAAAAAAGTAAGGTGAAAATTTATTCGGAAATCCCAAAAGTATTTCTTCATATTCATTTAGGTTTTTGCTTCTATAATATAGCACACCTTCTAAATTATATATTTGTAAAAAAAATGGAGTTTCTGTGATTTTTTGAAAATCAGCTTCTTCTAATTCTTTTGTACTGTGAATTATTAGCGAATCAACTGTAATATCAACTGTATGTAGAATATGGTCAATTTCGTGTCTTAGCCTTGTATCAAGATCATCAATAAGTACGAAGTTAAGAATAAATAAAGTAAATATTGTGAACGAGAGATAAAGTCCGAACATGACAGCGGCATTTAAAATCGCAATTTTTTTTATAGTATTTGATATGAATGGTTTTTTCATCTAATCCGCTATGAACAAATATCCTTCGCCATATATTGTTTTAATAAATTTTTTATCTGATTCTTCTTCTAATTTTTTCCGCAAATTTTTAACTGTTACTTCTACTATATTAGTCTCTGGAGTAAAAGGAAGTTCCCATACATCATGACAAAGTTGATCTTTACTTAAAATAAGACCTTTGTTATCAATAAAATATTTTAATAATTCGAATTCTTTTTCAGAAAGCTTTATACTTTCTTTAGGCGTTTCAAGAATACGTGTAAATAAATTAAGAGTAAAACTACTGAACGATACAGTACGAGAAACTGAATTATATCTTCTTGAAACAGCTTGAATTCTTGCCATCACTTCATCAAAGGAGAATGGCTTTGTAATATAATCATCAGCTCCAATGTTAAGAGCTTCTACTTTATTAGATATATCTGATAAAGCAGTTAGCAGAATAATTGCTTTTGTATATCCAGAAGTCCTCAACCTTTCACAAACTTCAATACCGGTTACTTTTGGCATTCTCCAATCTAGCAACAAAATATCAAAATCACTTTGAGATATTAGTTCTAAGGCAATTTCTCCATCTGGTGCAATAATTGCAGAATGTCCCTCTTCCTCAAAATTTTTTTTAAGCGAATTTGCTATAGGTCGCTCATCTTCAGCTATTAATATTTTCAAAAGAAACCTCGCTAAGTTAATTCTAAGATAGTGTTTTATTTCCACTATATCATGCAAACAAATATGAAAAATTATTAATAATTGTTTTCTTTACAAATATAAAGGAAGACTATATTTTGACATTAAAGATTAAAAAAGTCTTATAATTATAAATCAATTGGAGGAGACATGAAGAGGGTGTTACATATAATTAACTTAAGCTTAATAATGTTAGTACTGCTTAATTTTTCTAATATTACTACAGCACAAACGTATGTTGGTCCAGAAAAATGTTTGCAGTGTCATAGTGGTCCTATAGGTGATGTAAAGAAAAGTCAAGCTGATTGGAGATCATCTATGCATGCTAATGGATATACTGCAGTACTTGATGATGCACATTCTATGGAAGATCTTTACGGCGTTGTAAATGATTATGATGGTAACGGAATAGATGATTTTAAAGATGGTCTAGATTTTAATCAAATAACTAGTAATTTTGATAGTTATAAACCGAACGCCCCTGTTCTAGCCTATTCTGCAGAAGATGGATATACAATCCAGATGGGTGATGTAGTTCATGAAGTTTTTATGACATATGGTGGCAGTGGTCTTTATAAACAAAGATACATGATGAAAGTTGAAACTAGTGAAGGTATGTCAAATGGATACTATGTTTCTCCAGTTCAATATAATGAAGTGACTGATGAATATGTCGTTTACCACGGTAGCGATTGGTATGATGGAAACACTCCTATCTATAATTCAACAACTGGTTTAGCAGCAATTGCTGGAAACAGTAGAAACATAGCTAAAAATTGTTCTGGTTGTCATTCAAATGGATTAGAATTATGGCAAGATGCAAATGGTGAGTGGTTAATGAAAGGTGCTCCGCATGAAAACGATGCATTATATGCTGGTATGGTAAATGTATTTGATATTGATGGAGATGGTGCTCTTGATCAAATAAACACAACTTGTGAAAGATGTCATGGCCCTGGAGGCGATCATGCAACTGCTCCTACTAAAGATAACATAATAAATCCTTTAACTGATTTATCAGCTGACCAAGCAAATAATCTTTGTGGTATGTGTCACTCAAGGGGGAAAAGTAAACCAAATAATACTTTTGGTTTTCCATACCAAGATGATGCAACTAGTTTAGTATCATGGGAAGTTGGGGATATGGTTGAACCTATTTATACAGATGGTGGTGGAAATTGGGGCGATGGAGTTTCTTCATCCTCACATCATCAGCAATTTTGGGATTTATATGAAAGTAGTAAACCGTCATTCCAATTTCATCAAGTTACATGTCAAGAATGTCATGACGTACACAATGATGTAACACATCACATTCGTGCAGAACTTGTTGAAGATGATTCATTAGGTAATGAAATTACAATTGCTACTGCTGCAGATAACAATACATTATGTTTAGCATGTCACGCTACACACGGTGATTTTGCTGATATAAGTACAGAGATGTTAGCAGATTATGATAATAATGTATCTGATATTGGTGATATTGTTTCATTACATACAAATCATAGTTATGAAAATTCAAATTGTGTAAGTTGTCATATGGCTAAAACAGCTAAATCAGCTGTAGCTTATGATGTGCACGGACATACATTTGAAGTTCTTAGTCCAGAGAAAACAAAAACATTGAATATGCCAAATTCTTGTGCAGTTAGTTGTCATGGAAATGTCAATAATGCTGGTGGAGATTTTGGAACAAATATTACTGTTGACGATTTAACAGCTTGGGGCGGAACTGCTCAACAAAACCTTGCTGATGAATTGATGAAATATTATGGACCAGATGGCTCATGGTGGTCTTCAGATCCTGTTTCAGTTGGTCTAGTTGATTTGGGTACTCCAAGTGAATATCTTCTTTCACAAAATTATCCAAACCCATTTAATCCAACTACAGTTATTGATTTTTCAATTCCTGAAGAAGGCGATGTAAGAATTGCAATTTATAATTCAGTTGGTGAAGAAGTAGATGTTTTAGTTAATTCAACTAAAAATGCAGGTAACTATATTACTGGTTGGGAAGCAAGTGATTTTGCTTCAGGAATATACTATTATAGTTTAGTTACAAATAATTATAGTGAAACAAAGAAGATGATATTGCTAAAATAAAAATAGTTCTGTGTGTTGTTAGTTAGAGTTATGAACCCGGTGTAATGCCGGGTTTTTTATTATAGTAATTTGCTTTTCCCAATTATGAAAAATTTTTCATAATTGTTTTCTTTATAGCTGCAAAGGAATTCAATATTTTTATATTATAATTTAAAATTTTATAATTATAAAGTATTGGGGAGGCCAATATGCTTAAAAAAACAACAATAATTATTCTGTTTAGTTTTCTTTCCTTATCATTCGTAAAAAGTCAAACAATTGAAGTTAAACCATATGGTGCATCAGCTAGGCAAGTTGAAGCAGATACCAATGATATTTTTGATCTTGAATACAATGGATTAACAAATGTTGGTGTTGGATCAAAAATATATTTAAGTGGAATGGCTGTTGATACAGCATTTACTAATCCAACTTGGAATATCTTTGAATCACCTTCTGGTTCTACATTTGCAATAATCGATAACCAAGATTTGGGAGAATCAGTAAAAGTTATATCACTAATTGTTGATATTGCTGGAACTTACAAAGTTGAATTTGTAGATGGAACTATGTCAGATACAATTACTGTTAATGCTGCTTTGTATCTTGGACAAGCAACGACTGGTTTATCTTGTGGTACGTGCCATCAAGAAACTCAAACTAATTGGGAAGCAACTGGTCACGCAAACACAGTTCAACCTTATATTGATGATCCGAATGGTCATTTTCAATCTTTCTGCATGGACTGTCATACAACTGGATCAGATCGAAATGCTGCAAATGATGGTTTTGATGATTTTGATTTTGCATTCCCTGATACACTGAAAGAAGGAAATTATGATGCTTTAGTAGCGGCATACCCTAATGCAATGCAAAGAGCTAATATTCAATGTGAATCATGCCATGGACCTGGTAGTGCTCATAATGGTGTTCTCGGGGATTCAAAAATAGTTTCAGAGCAAGTTAGTGCAATCTGTTCAAATTGCCATGATGCTGGAACTCATCATCCAACAGGAGCTCAATTTAGAGAATCTGGAATTGATGCAACAGAATTTGATGGTCGTGGATTTCACGGAGGACATGTAATTGGTGCTTTCACTGCATATGCTGGAAACAGATCATCTTGTGCTCCTTGCCATAGTGGTGCTGGTTATGTTCAGTGGATAAAAGAAGGAAGACCAGCTGATGAGTTAGGACTTCCAGCAGCAACTGCCGTACTACCAGCAGGAACTAATTTTACATGTGTTACATGTCATGATCCTCACAGTGCAGAAAATCCTCATCAATTAAGAGCAAAAGAAACTGTATTAGGTGATGGAACTGAAATTTCATATGACTTATATGGAACTGGTGCTCAATGTATGGACTGCCATCGAAGTAGAAGGCAAGCATCTTCATATGCTTCAGATGTTGAAAATGGAAGTTCGCATTTCGGTGCTCATCATGGACCACAAGCGGATATGCTATTAGGTAAAAATCCTCCAGATTATGGCATAGAATTCCCAAGTTCACCTCATGGAATAGCTGGTGGAAATGCTTGTGTTGACTGCCATATGGCGGGTGAAAGTGGAGT
>Ga0209633_10005915_pt1 | contig 10582 bp, 11 predicted proteins | sample Cruoilmetagenom1_FD_187290 | JGI IMG/M metagenome (GOLD analysis project Ga0209633, IMG submission 187290) | Oil polluted marine microbial communities from Coal Oil Point, Santa Barbara, California, USA - Sample 1 (SPAdes) (version 2) | ecosystem: Environmental > Aquatic > Marine > Oil seeps ... | reverse complement strand
CCCATTAGTGCAGTTATTAGGAAAAAGGTTTGATAACCAAACGCTTCAACCATAGAGCCTGAATAACCTCCCAGTATCTTGGGTAACAAAGTCATTAGCGAGCTAAAAATAGCGTATTGAACAGCAGTGAATGAAATGTTGGTTAAACTTGAAAGAAATGCAATGAAAGCAGCACTGGCCAGACCCGCTGATAAATTATCTGCAGAAATAACAAGATAGAGCATAGGCAAGTTGTAACCTGTATTTGCTAAAGCCATGAAAAGCAAATTGGTTACTGCGGATAATAGTGCCCCTAAGAATAGAATTTTAACAACGCCAAAGCGCACTGAAAGTAAACCGCCTAAAAAACCACCTGCAATAGTCATAAACAAGCCGAATGTCTTAACCACACTGGCGATTTCTACTTTTGAATATCCCAGGTCTTGATAGAAAACATTTGAGATAACGCCAAGAACAATATCTGCGATGCGATAGAGTCCTATTAAAGCTAATAGCAAAAAAGCGAGTGAAAGCCCGTAGCGCATAAAGAAATCTTGCACTGGGCCTACATAGGTTTCTTTGACCATGTTCTTGTTCACTACATTAGCTTTCACCAAGGCAAAAGCAACTAAAGCGGCAAATGCTATCGCTGCAATAAGACGAATCAGAGAAACAACAAAATTTGCCAGATGATTATTGGCAAAAAGTTCTTTGAGAGTGGTTTTGAAATCATCTGATATATCGCTACTGAAATAAAATGTCAGGATAAAGGCGATCACGATTACAACAAATAAGAATAAAAACCTTAGATAATCATTCGCAGTGTATTGAGTGGCTTTTTCTTTACTGACTGTAGGTTCGGGGATAAGAAGCGTAGTAATCACACCAACTAACATCACGCCAGCCATGATCATATAACTGTATTCCCAGGCCTGATAATTATAGGAATCTTTATCAGAACCAAAGTAGCTGGCAAGGAATAAAGCACCAGCACCAGCAACCAGCATGCCAATTCTATAACCAGCAATATAGGTTGATGACATCAGAGCTTGTAAATCTGTTTGCGCAGATTCAATACGATAAGCATCGATCACTACATCCTGGGTAGCCGATGAAAAACCTAAGAGAACAGCTGCAACAGCCATTAAGGTGAGACTTCCGCTATCAGTAGGATCAGTCTGTGACATCCATAAAATTGCAAGAATAATTGCAAATTGTGATAACAACATCCAACTACGTCTTCGCCCTAAAAGCTTAGTTAAAATGGGCAATGGCAGTTTATCCACCAGTGGCGCCCATACAAATTTAAATGAATAACCAAGTGCCGCCCAACTGAAGAAAGTAACGGCTGAACGTTCAACGCCAGCTTCACGCAACCATAAGCTTAATGATGAGAAAATAAGTAAAATAGGAATGCCGGCAGAAAAACCTAGAAATAACATTGTTAGCACACTTGGATTCAAGAATGCTTTTAGTGTGTCTCCCCATGATTCTTTTTTATTAATCGTTTTAGAATCACTGATTGAATCAGACATATTTAGCCCATAGTCGATTGAGTTTGGTGTGAATCATACCTGAAAAGTCACCCTGTGAATTCACACCCCCCTAGTTATAAGGTGTTTTTTCTTATTGATTCAATTGTAGAAAGTAATATTAGTTATCATCGCTTGGTCCCCACAACACCTCATCAAACTCTCTATTCTTATCGGAAGTTATAGGAATAACTTTCCCTTCTTTTAATTGAACACCTTCGTTTAACAGCAGTGTTTGTTGTTTTTTATAGGGTTCGCTACCTACTTCGAATGCGATAGTACGATCCGATTTAACTACGCGATGCCAGGGTAGTTTTTCATCAGATCGACTCATCGCACGTGCCACCATTCGAGCATGTCTGGGATATCCCGCAGCTCGAGCAACTTCGCCATAACTCATGACGCGCCCTACAGCTATTTGAGAAACAACTTCCCAAATAGATTTATCGAAAGATTTTTGAAAGGCGGTCATCTTTTTTAATTTTATACACTTTTATTCGAACAGAATAAGTAAGGGTTACCCCCCTACTTTGAATGACATTACGTTTTTGTGGTTTAAAAACGTAAATGAAATTTATGCAGAGCTCAGGCTGTTTTTTATTTTAAGTATATTGAGGTTCGTTACCTGCTTTCCATTTGATATTACAGCCCATTGAAGGTTTTTGCACCACTGGTTGGGGATCACCAGCTAATAATGATTCAGCTGCTTTTATCATATCCTCACCCGTAACCGGAATCCCATAATTTGGACGCGCTCCATCAAATTGACCACGATAATATAGTTTATGATTCTCATCGAACATAAAGAAATCAGGCGTACATGCCGCTTGATATGCTGCTGCGGTTTGCTGTGATTCATCGAACAGGTAAGGGAAGGTGTAGTCATATGCCTCTACATCTTCAACCATTTTTTCCGGACTATCGTCGGGATAATTTTCGACATCGTTAGCATTGATTGCGATGACTTTTAGACCTCTATCTTGATAATCTCTGGCAAATTGCGCCAGCGCATCTTTAATCAGAATGACATAAGGACAGTGGTTACTAATAAAAGCAATCAAAACGGCTTCATTCTTATAGTCAGATAATGAAACCATATTGCCCGATGCAGGTTCGATTAATGAAAAATCAGGTGCTTGCGTACCCAGTTCTAGCATTGTGGATGGGGTTTCAGACATTGCATTACTCCAAACAAATTATTCAAAAGAAATAAGATAATATATTAAAGAGTGCTTTGCACGAGATTGATGAGAGGCGACGATAGAAAAAACATAAAAAAAGTCCGAGGTCTTTCGACACCCGGGCTTTTAAGATAATTAAGAGCTGTTATTTAATCAACAACGCATTAATTTCATCATTAGTCAGTTTCGCTAATTTTACATTACTGCTCTTAGCTCTAACTACCGGTCCAGCAGTACTGTTAAGGCTGACGACACTATCCATTAACTGAGTATTTGATAATACTCTAGGCGCTGCTGCAACTGTTTGAGGAGCCGCTTGAACCGCTCTCGATTGAGTTCCAGTACCTAGAAGGTTAGCTGCTTGAACTAATTGAGCATGAGTCATTTGGTTTCTGCGAGGCTGAGCTTTATTCGACGCATAATAAGTCTGCGGTGAATTGCCTACGTGCGCTGATGTATAGCGATAGTGGCCAGTGATAGGGAATCTAAACAATACATCTTCCATCTGAGGACCTTGTGCGATGTTGTGAACAATCATCATACGATTTGGATCCGCGCGACTTGGTCTATCAACAACCATGCCAATATGTGGTAAGTCAGGTCCGACCATCCAGGTAACTAGATCTCCGGGCTTATAATCGCGAGGATTACGTGTAATAGGTAATGCAGCACCTTTACGTTGGAAGAATTTTCTTAAATTGTAAACACGGCGATGATCGATATTCGTATCAGGACGTGATAAACCCCACTTGCGTGGATTTGGGTAAGAGTTAAAAGCAGTGGTCATATCTTTATGCACTTCTTTTTGTAAATCGATACCCAGCTTTCGATAAGAACGAATAACAACATCCGTACATACACCAATATTTGCAGGTACATCACCCCATGGATATGCAATCTTCACATAAGAACCATCGTATCTAACCCGTGATTGTAAACGCTGCAAAGCAGCACTAGATAATTTGCGTGAGAAAGGACTCACACTATTATTGTATCTAGGTTGATTAGTTGCTTTACGTATATTGCGTTTTGGGGAACGCTTTTCATAAACAACAGGAATAACCTTTTTCGATGAGATGATGGGTTTTTTAACTACTTCTTTTTTTGCACTAGTTACTTGCTGTGGTTTTGTACCTGAACATCCGGTAATGCCAACAGATATAAGAACGATTGGCATTAATACAGTGAATTTTTTTAACATTTAAAGACCCCTTTTTATTGTTCTTTTGTGCAGAATATATCAAGAATACTGAGCACAGGCTTAACCACTAAAAATAGTTAAACTTGGAGGAAAAAAGAACTGCGCCAAAATAGCATGATTTTGAATTTCCTTAAAGCTTGTTAATATCTAACTTCTTCTCAGGCGAAAGAAACTAATTTATTTATAATTGAGCTTTTGAAGCTAGTTTTTCCAACACATAAGCCACTGCAACAAATCCAAATGTTGCGGTTACCATCACTGATGATCCTATTCCCCCGGCACAACTAAGATCAGTTAAAGCTGCTTCACCCGTTGGTTTATCGTTCGACATTTCCCCAGAACTTAAAGGATATTTTAACTGCTCAGAAGAAAAAACACAGGGAATTGAAAAGCGACGTTTCACATTTTTAGTAAAGCCATAATCCTGACGTAATAACTTTCGTGTTTTAGATAACAAAGGATCATGTATCGTTTTACTTAAATCAGAGACTTCTATCAAACTAGGATTAGTCTGACCGCCAGCTCCACCTAGCGTGATGATTTTTATTTTATTCCGTTTACACCATGCAATCATTGCTGATTTGACTCTAGAATCATCGATACAATCTACAACAAAATCAGCATCAATCGATATCATCTCTTTTATATTATCATGCGTAACAAAGTCATCAATCATGACAGTTTCACATTCAGGATTGATGTCTTTAATCCTATCAGCCATTACATCGATTTTATTTCGACCCAAAGTGCTTGATAAAGCAGGTAGCTGGCGATTGATATTTGATTCTGCAACGACATCCATATCTATCAATGTTATCTTTGCTATCGCATTTCTGGCAAGCGCTTCAGCAACCCAGGAGCCAACGCCACCAACCCCAATGACAATGACATGTGCTTGTTGAAATTTTTCAAAGGCTTTTTTGCCATATAAGCGCTGTACACCGCCAAAGCGTCGGTTCATATCTGTTTGTTGATTACTTTTAATCACTAGTAAGAAGGTCTTTTATTAGAAGTTAAGAAGGTTAGCCTAGTCTTACTAATTTACAAAGTGCTTTCCAAAGGCATTAAAAAGATGACAAATGCTCTATTTTCTATAATATAATGACCATACAGTTAATAACTGGGAAGTCATTCACATAAGAAGGGGACGCTTTGATGAATATTCACACGATTAACCATAACGCATTGACTCATTTGATAGAAGCAGGGGCTGTATCTTGTGCTAAAGCAAATGCTGATGGAGATATCTGGACGCTAACGATTATTGCAGGTGATACCGCTAAAATTGTTATGGCAAAAAATAGTGGTAAAGCACGTGTCTGGAGAAAACTTGATACACTTGCTAAATACTTACAAGACATCGGTTTGGAAAATTTTGAAATCAACTTAACCGATTATGATCCTACCAAGAAAAGCCTAAGACGACCTGATAGTGCAAGTACTCTGAAAAAAACCCATCTGGCTCATAAGTCATTTCAAAAACAAACAGCAGAAAAATTAGTACCAAAGCCTACAACAGCAGTATCCCAAACTCCGGAAAACCTAGAGTTTTCTAATAACACTGATAGAGCATTCCAAACGGCTAAAGAAAGATGGGAAGAAAGACGCGCTAAAATTCTGAAAAAAGAAGACCCTAGAGCTAAATAAAGCACTGAACAGCTTATTAAAGTTATAAAAGCCAACCTACTTTCTATAGGTTTACCATTAAGTTTTTTAAATGATTCTTTTACATAAACATTTTAAAAACATTCGCCGTTAGCATGACAGTTAGTACGATAATTAATAGACGGCGGATAAATTTATCTCCTCCTTTAATGGCAGAATGCCCCCCTATCCAGCCACCTAAAGAACTTGCAGCAATCATCGGAAGAGCGATTGCCCAAATAACCTTTCCCGCCAATAAAAATGCAACAGCCGCCCCAATATTGGTAAATAGATTTAAGGGTTTGATGGTTGCGGTTGCTTTAAGTAAATCGAATTTCAGAATTTTTCTTACTGCAATTGCCATATAAGTTCCGGTTCCCGGGCCTAAAATTCCATCATAGAAACCAATCGGCGCAAGAGCTGCAATTGCCTTAATCGGTCGATCTTCCTGAGTGCCCAAGTGAGTTTCTGGTTTGTCTGTAAGTACGATAATCAGTGCAATGGGAATACAAATTATAATAGCCCAAGCCAAAAAAGTAGGGGATAGCTTTAATGCAAAAATTCCACCAACATAAGAAGCTAACATGCAGGGAATAGCTGCGTAAGCCACTATTTTCCATTGCACTCTTTTGCCTAAAGCATATTTGGCAACAGCTAGTGTAGTGCCAGCAATGGCAGTTACTTTACTAACCGCTAACGAAGAGATTGGTGGAACACCAGCGAATAATAAAGCGGGAAGGTTAAGCATGCCACCACCGCCCGCGACAGCATCAACATAACCCGCACAAAAAGCGACAAGGCTCAAGGCTAGCACCCAGTAGATACTGAGCTCAAAAATAGGATCCATCTTTTAATTATTCTTAATAATAAATGTGGAGTATAGGTTAAAGATACTGGCTTGATATAGAAAAACAGGCTAAAAGTAGGGGGGTGTCAATTTAAACTATTTCTTGTAGCCGTTTCACAATTAAACATAAAAAATCTTAAAAGTTATTAGGGTAATTTGTATGAGTAGAAAACCAATCATTTGTTATAGCGTCGATCAGCTTCCACCTGTCGATACTGATTTTTATAACAAGGTCCGCGCTAATATGACTAAAGTCGATGAAGTGCTGATACCACCAAGAGATGCGAAGACATTTGAAGTACCCGCCGGACATGTATTTAGGCTAGTCAGTGTTGAAGGACCGCAAGTCGGGGATTTAAACTTATGGAATCAACACGATTTAAGCGAACGCTTTTTCAGCGGCAAAACTCGTCAGCTACATGCCAGTCATGTGACGACAGGTGATCGTTTATGGAGCAGCTTGCCAGGTTTACGCCCTCTGGCAACTATCACTCATGATACGTTGGAATGGTATGGCTGGGATGAACATGGCGCTGGTATTCACGATGTGATTGGTACGCGCTGTGACCCATACACCAATTACATGTTAAACGGCGTAGATTATCATTATTGCTGTCATTCAAACCTAACAAGATCGTTAGTAGAAAGCAGAAATTTACCGATTAAGGAGGCCGAATTACACGTACACGATGTGTTGAATGTATTTATGTGTACTGGTTTCACCAAAGATACCCATCAATATTTTATGAAAGCCAGCCCCGTTAAACCGGGTGATTTTATTGAGTTTTTTGCAGAGATTGATTTGCTCGGTTCGATGTCAACCTGCCCAGGTGGTGATTGTGGCAGTAGTCATTCAGACGATGATGTAGCATGTTATCCGCTATTAGTAGAAATATACAAGCCGAATGACGGTGTTTTGGGTGATTGGAAACCAACAGAACGCAATGCTTATTCTGGGAGTCATGGCTTAGAAAAGTAAAATTTCCTCCCTGCTTTGAATGATATTACGTTTTTGTTTTTAAAAAAACGTAAATAGAATTTATGCAGAGCTAGGGCGTTTTTTGGAATAGTTAAGTGGGCAGCTTTCGGTATATATTTACTAAAGCTGACTCAATTAATAACAAGAAGAAAAAGATAAGCCCACTAAATAGTTTAATTTTGTCATCTTGTTCTTGGGTGGGATATAACTCCTGAGAACCATAAAAGTAGTAAGATAAGTTTAAAATCATTGCAGCTGCGATGATAAGAATCATCACAAGTAATATACTTTTTTTGTGTTTTTTCCAGAACATTATCTATATATAAACTCTTTATGCGTTAATTTTAATAAACCTAAATACCAACCGTAGTGTCTAAAGTAGTGACAACCGTCGATACATAATCTTTGTAAGCAGATGTTTATTACGTCCATCGTAAATTCCACTTATTCTCTCAATCGTAGATATAACTCTCAGTATAAAAATATGACCTAGGACCCTTTACATATTATCAGGTCTAAATCTGTTTAATGAGTTGTTTCTTGTTGTTGTAGGTGGCACTTCTCTATTCAGTGATCTCTTTCTGTTATATAAATAGTCACCCCCCTACTTATGGGCATATTTTCTTTTAAGCCTCTAACATTAAATATACAGAGTTTTTCTATTATCGATATTCTATTTATTGCATAATTCCCGCCCTTAAAACACAGAGACCTTTGAACGAGAATAATGATAGATAAAAATAGCTTGAACTCCCCAGCTTTACCCTAAAAATTCGTTGAATAGCCGTGCTATTCGACTCATTTTTATGAAAAACCTGAGAAGTTACACTAATTTTTCTCTCACCATAGACTCGTACAAAGATCTCTTAACAAAAAAGGGCTAACAAGGACAAATTATGTGGTTTAAAAATCTTTATCTTTATAACTTTGAAAAAGAATTTCCCTTAAATGCAGAGGAGTTGCATGAAGAATTGGCGAAGAAGCCTTTTGTTCCGTGTTCTGCTACTCAACGTGAAAGTGCAGGTTGGATTCCTCCTTTAGGAAAGAACGCAACTTCATTCACGCATGGATCAAATGGTTACATTTTATTAAGCATGGCACGTCAGGAACGTATTCTTCCTGCATCTGTGATTAAAGAAACCTTAGATGAAAAAGTAGAAGCTATCGAGCTTAAAGAAAACCGTAAAGTGAGTTCTCGTGAAAAGAAAGATTTGCGCGAAGATATCGAGCACGAATTATTGCCAAGAGCATTCAAACGCACTCAAAAAATGGATGCCTGGATAGATCCTAAAAATCGTTGGTTGATTATTAATACGCCTTCGGGACCTCGAGCAGAAGCTTTCACAAAATTACTTCGTAGTACATTGGGAACTTTACCAGTGACATTGCCAGAATCAGAAACTTCTCCAGCAGTTGCTATGACTGAATGGTTAAGTAGTTCTAAAACACCTGAGCCTTTTGCATTAGGTTTTGAGTGTGAGTTAAAAAATCAGGGCGATGACAAAGGCAGTGCAACATTCAAGCAACATGATTTAACCCTGGATGAAGTACAGAAAAGTTTAGAAGCGGGTAAGTATGCAGCGAAGCTTGCATTAGAGTGGGATGAAAAAATTAGCTTTGTATTAAGTGAAGACTTACAAATCAAAAAGCTTAAATTCCTTGATGTGCTTGAAGAAGAATTAAACGATAACGATCCAGAATCACATGAAGAGCATATGGATATTCAGTTCTCTTTGATGACGGGCGAAGTTTCGTTAATGCTTAAAGATTTGATGAGAGTGCTTAACTAATCATGTTTATAATTAAGTGTTAGGTGAGCTTACCCTGTTTTAACGGATACATTAAATAGAGGATAATATAGTCCTAATCTGAGGAGTATCTATGACCAGTATACAAAGACCTAACAATCAATACAGTCGCGAATTTAAACTAGAAGCATTAAGGCAATTAGAAATATCTAATCGATCCGCGACAGAATTAGTAGCTGAACTTGGTATTCTCGTCCTAACTTACTCTATAAGTGGCGAGAGCAACTCGCTAGAACGGATAAAGCAAACAAACCTGGAGGTCCCAAAAAAGAAGATTAAAGTGAACCTTCCACCCTTAAGCAAAAGAATAAATATTTCAAGGAGGGTCTTGAGATATTTAAATAAGCCGCGGCGTACTTTGCCAAGGAGCTCAAATGAAGTACGCCTATATCAGAAAGACTCAATACTAGTATCCGGTGATACGTTTGTGGGTATCAGCCAGTGGTTATTATGATTGGCGAGATCGTCCCTTAAGTTTACGTGCACTGAAGAACCAACAGTTTATTACAAAGTTGCATTGCTTCTATCACGGGAGCCATAGAACCTACGGTTACACTAAGACTTACACGATTCAGGTGACCAGCTTAGCCGAAACCGTATAGCTGGATTAGTGAGACAAGTCAACATCAAAGCCAAAACTGCGAAGTGCTTTGTAATAACTACATACTCAAAGAATACCCTAGCACCTGCGCCTGATCTGATACAACGTCAGTTTAGCGCAAAGAAAAAAGACGTTGCATGGGTAAAAGATACGACCTTTAACAAAACTCGGAAGGGCTGGTTGTATCTTGCCACGGTACTTGACCTGTATTCACGTAAAGTTATTGGTTGGTCTATGTCCTCACGCAATAACCGACAACTTGTCTGCAATGCAATGACGATAGCGGTATGGTTTAGAAAAAGACCGAAGGATTTTATTGTTCACTTTGATCAAGGCAGTACCAATGCATCTAACAATTACCATGAACTGTTGAAGAAGTATCGACTGATACCGAGTATGAATCGCAAAGGCGAGTGCAGTAGCGGAGAGCTTCTTTGGTACCTTTATAACAGAGTGGGTGGGTGAGAAAGACTACAAAACTCATGTAGAGGCAAAAAAAAGAGTTTCTTTGAGTACATTGAATTGTTTTACAATCGCACAGACGCCGTTCTCACCTAGGGTATTAAAGCCCTGTACAATTTGAGCAAAAGAGTGCCTCTTAATTAAACTGTTCGTGAAAAAGGGGTAAGCTCACTTTCTGAGGCTCACCAAGAGCCAAGAAAGTTTATCGTAGATTCCATAAGTAGTCGTCCCTGAAGAATACGCAAGTCACTGATATTAAGAATATAACCACTGAATAGTGGTAAAATAAATTGCAAGGAAAAGTCCCGTTTTTCACAAAACCTTGCAAATTATGAAACCAAAACAGCC
>Ga0209633_10005914_pt1 | contig 10584 bp, 12 predicted proteins | sample Cruoilmetagenom1_FD_187290 | JGI IMG/M metagenome (GOLD analysis project Ga0209633, IMG submission 187290) | Oil polluted marine microbial communities from Coal Oil Point, Santa Barbara, California, USA - Sample 1 (SPAdes) (version 2) | ecosystem: Environmental > Aquatic > Marine > Oil seeps ... | reverse complement strand
AGAAGGCACACCGTCGAAGTAATCAACCGGCCTCACACATGCGTACAAATCCAGATCCTGGCGCAGAGATACGTTCAATGAACGAAAACCACCACCAATCGGCGTGGTCAGTGGGCCCTTGACAGACACGATCAGATCTTTAACCGCATCCAGGGTTTCTGCAGGGAAATAATTACCATCGTAAATACCTGCTGCCTTTTCACCCAGGTATAACTCGGCCCAATGTACTTTCCGCTTTCCGCCATAGGCTTTCTCAACTGCGGCATCCCATACCCTCATAGAGGCGCGGGTAATATCGGGGCCAATGCCATCACCTTCCACAAAACCAAGAATCGGGTTATCGGGCACTATCAGTTTATCATTTTCAATCGTGATTTTTTCGCCACTGGCAGGTATTTGGATGTGTTCATAGCTCATGGTTTTGTTTCCTTATTAATCGGGCTTTAAAGTTGCCGGTATTATACGTGTGACAGCTTCAAACCGCATTCAATTTACTGCCCTGAATGTGTACATAAAAGATTGGTGGAATTCGCCACTTTTTGCGAACACTGTTTCAGGCAGGCAAAATCCATCCATCTTCAAGCGCCCGCTTTGTTCAATCAAAAACTGCCTCAAGGCCATAGGTACAGCCACTTTCAGAACACGACCTGCATACACTAACTCATGTGGCATGAATTCTGCATATTTGATACTTAAACATACCAGCACTACAGGAGAAATTTATGGGTCGGGGTTCAGCAGGCAATGTAATTGCAGCCTTATGCAGTTTTTTCATTCCAGGCCTTGGTCAGCTACTGCAGGGCCGTTGGATACTGGCAGGATTCATGTTTGTGATGTCCGTCCTTTTGTGGGTCATATTACTGGGTTGGGTTATCCACCTGTGGTCCATCATTGACGCCGCCCTTTACGACCCGCCTTATCCGTACAGGTCTTCTCGGGGCAGGTCCTATCGGGACAGAGCTTACCGGGGCAGAAGAGGATACGACTGGTAAAAAACACTTTCTTATTCAAACGGGACTGATCCCGGCTTTACAGGATGACCACCTGTCGGGGTTAACCACTCTTTTGAATCAGTGGGGGCGATAGCGCTTAGCGGATATTTTCACAGCCCGAAACTTTCGCAACGTCATTCGCCCCCACACCTTTTAAGCTTAACGCCGCACTCCTGCTCACCACACCCACAAAACCTCTGCTAAAATTAAACCGCATAACCCATAGCCCTGGAGATATAAATGTACTTCAAACCCCTGCTGTTGCCGTTGCTGGCACAGGTTGTTCTGACCTTTATCGTCATGCTTGTCATGTACCGGAAACGTGTTGCCGAAATGAAAACCAAAAGAATTCACCCGCAACGAACCAAATCCCGCTCCATGGCGCACGGGGTATTACCTGATTCTGAAACTGCTGCGGATAATTATGCCAACCTGTTTGAATCCCCAGTCCTGTTTTACACCGCTATTCTGCTCACCCTGATATTGATGGTGCAGGACACTATCCTGGTGGCACTGGCCTGGACCTATGTCAGCTCCCGTTTCCTGCATAGTTTTATTCACATTACCTATAACAAGGTGATGCACCGTTTCTCGGTCTTCGTCTTCAGCAGTTTCGTGTTACTTGCAATGTGGGTAAGACTTGGCTGGATCATCATTCAATCCTAATCGTACTCACTCCGGCACGGACCAGTCTATCGGAACCTGCTGGTGTTGCTGTAAGTAGTCATTTGTGCTTGAGAAGTGCCGACAACCCAGAAACCCCCGGTGCGCAGATAATGGCGAAGGATGCGGGGCTTTTAATACCAGGTGCTTTCTGCGGTCTATAACCGCTCCCTTCTTCATTGCATAACCGCCCCACAGCATAAAGACCAGCCCCTCTCTTTCGTCATTTAACAGTTGCACGATAGTATCCGTGAAGGTTTCCCAGCCTTTTCCCTGGTGTGACCCGGCTTGCCCGCGTTCAACGGTCAATACGGCATTGAGCAGTAATACACCCTGCTCCGCCCAGGATTGTAAATAGCCATGGTGAGGTGGAGCTATGCCCAGGTCAGACTGAATCTCACGATATATGTTGGCCAGTGATGGTGGAATCCTGACGCCGGGTTGAACTGAAAAACACAGGCCATGGGCCTGCCCCGGTCCATGATAGGGATCCTGACCGAGTATCACGACACGCACCTGGTCAAACGGTGTGCTGTTCAAGGCATTAAAAATTTGCGTGCCCGGCGGATAGATAATGGCGCGGTGTTCTTTTCTGGTTAACAGAAAGTCACGCAGTTTTTGCATGTACTCCTGTTCAAACTGATCATTCAGCCGGCTGAGCCAGGATTCGTGCAATTGGATTGTTCTCATCTCGTTCTTTCCTGTGCCTATTTATCAAAACGGTATTCCCGCGTGGAAAACAAAGCACTCCTTATCTTGATTCTATACACTTCAACCCATATTAACAGGTCAATCAACACGACCAATCTCATCCAGCGGAGTTTATATGTCCATACGCACAGACGTAGTCATTATCGGTGCCGGTCCTTCCGGTTTGTTCCAGGTATTTGAGCTCGGTTTGCTGGATATCCATGCGCATGTGGTGGATTCATTGGCCCGCATTGGTGGTCAGTGCGGTGAACTGTATCCGGAAAAACCAATTTACGATATCCCTGCATTCCCGGTGGTTGGCGCACAGGAACTCATAGACAGGCTGATGGAGCAGATCAAACCGTTTGAGCCACAGTTTCATCTCGGCCAGGCTGTTACCGAACTGGAACGGAAAGATGATGGTCGTTTTGCACTGACAACCTCTACCGGTACCCGGTTTGATACCGCCACCGTGATCATTGCCGCAGGTCTCGGTGCATTTCAGCCGCGCAAGCTGCGTGCACCCGGTGCTGTGGATTTCGATGGTCGGAACATCCACTACAAGATCACTCAAGCTGAGGAACTTGCCGGCAAGGACATCATCATCCTGGGCGGTGGAGACTCAGCCCTTGACTGGACACTTGAGTTGCATGACAGGGTCAATAGTCTCACATTAATTCATCGCCGGGTTGATTACCGCGCTCAACCTGCGTCGGTTAAAAAGATGAAAGCCCTGGCTGAGAACGGCGCAATAAAGGAATTTCATGGCATGGTTCGTGAAGTGCTTTCAAAGGATGATGAATTCCTGGGTCTTCAGGTCGCCGACGCCGAAGGCAATACCCATGAAATCAGTGCAGATGATGTTTACGTTTTCTGGGGCCTGTCACCCAACCTGGGGCCCCTGGCTGAATGGGGACTGGATATCGAAAAACGCCAGATACACGTTGACACCGAAAAGTTTCAAACCAGCGAAGCCGGTATTTTTGCTGTTGGTGATATCAATACCTATCCGGGTAAGAAAAAATTGATTCTAAGCGGCTTTCACGAGGCCGCACTGGCGGCATTTGGTGTACAGAAACACCTGGACCCGGACAAACGGGTATTCCTGCAATACACCACTACCAGTCCCATCATGCACAAACGACTTGGTGTAGAAAAAGACAAAAAATAGATGTGCTTACATTGCATTTATTAAGGAGATTCGAGACTGGTATAAATAAAACTTGAAAAATACTATTTTCGACTTATGCTTAGTATGTAACCTCAACACAGTCCCCCCCTTCTTCTGTGGCGCAGATTATCGCGTACGAGGTTACGGACAGGCGGCCCTAGGGCCGCCTGCTTTATGTAGAGCCCGCGGCTAGTTTTCCTATTGGCTGGAATCCTGAACGGGCTGGTTTTCCTGGGGTAATATAGGCAATTCTGATACGTCCAGTGCTTCCCTGTAGCCATGCCAGGTGGCGTAGGCCAGCCAGGGTATGATGATGATCAAACCGAGACCTGCCGTCAGAAAACCAATCAGTGTCATGGCGCTGATTAAAAATGCCCAGATAAACATGGTAGGTTTGTTACGCAGCACACCATTGACACTGGATATAACGGCGGTTATCACATCCACATCCCTGTTTGCGATCATTGGTAACGAGAACACGCTGGTGGCAAAACTTACGCAGGCAAAAATGGATCCCACCGCCGAGCCAATCATTAGAAAACTTACGATATGTGCCCATTCAGGATCCCGGCCATACGGGAAAAACACCTGCACCATCATGCCGGCCCTTGCCCACAGCAAAAAGATAACCAACAAGACCAGGGTGAAAACCATGGCATTACTCAATGGGCGTTTGATCGCCCTGATGGTATGACCCATGTTCGGCTTTTTGCCTTCACAAAGCTGACGGCTGACCGAGTAGAGACCGAATGCAAGCATCGGTGCGACAAAGACAAAACCGGAAAGTGCACTAAGCAATAAAACATAACCACCCAGTTTCCAGGCAAGCCACGCGACAGCGATGCTGACAAGGAAAACAAAAAGACCGTAGGACAGGCTGATACGCGGTGTCTTCCAGAAGTCACTCCAGCCCGCACGTAACCAGCCAAAGGCGGCGCCAGTTGCTAACTCCCTGCTGGGTACTAACAGTGTTTTGGGTGGTATCCTGCCATGAAAATCGGGTTCATTGCTCATGATTTGTTTTGCCTTTATTAAGTTTTGTTATTCGTTCTTATCGCAATATATTGTTCTTTTTCGTCCCACAGGTCACTCAACCAGGTTTTTAATGCATTTTTTGCCAAGGCATCTCCACGAAAATCCTTACCACGCACCTCTTCCCCAATCGGCAACAAACGCACGTTGACAGATATCTTCTTAACTTGTCCGGAAACGAATTGCCACAAACCCGGCGTGCCATCCGGATAAATGATGGTCACATCGATCAGGTGGTCAAGCGCATCATCAAAGGAATACAAAACCTGGCCGAGACCACCGTAACGGGGCCTGAGCAAGTGTTTGTATGGTGAATTTTGTAGTTTGTGCTTGGCCTCTGTAAAACGTGTGCCTTCCGGGAAGCTCATCATCGATACCGGAATGTGCTTTAGCTTCTCACAGGCCCGGGCGGCATTTTCAAGATCTTTACCGCGCAATTCCGGGTTGTTCTGTAACTGTGCCCTGCTGTATCGACGTAAAAATGCCATATCCAGTGCCCACCAGCAGAAACCCAGAAACGGCACCCAGATCAACTCCTGTTTTAACAGGAAACGCATAAACGGTGCGCGCCGGTTAAGACAATGTTGCAATACCAGGATATCCACCCATGACTGGTGATTGCAAAAAACCAGGTAACGGCCTTCATGGTTCAAATTATCCGGTAACTGAATATCCCACTTCATATCATGGAGTAGCCAGGCCATGAGCTTGTTAAACGAAATCCAGTACTCACCTATCGATGATAACCAGTGCGTCACCGTATTTCTGGGCGGGCCCTTTGGCGAGAAAAACTTTACCACTGCCAGCAGGAAAATAACTACCGTACAACAGATGGTATTGATGGATACAGCCAACAGCACGAACGTGCCCTGCAGGAAATGGCGTAAGCCGGTCAGCACTGTATTAGCTGCCAATGATTATTGACGGGCGTGATCAATGGGCTTTTCTGAAGCGTAGCGTCATGCGATCACTTTCACCAATCGCCGTATATTTTGCTTTATCCTCATCGCCCAGCCTGAGGCCTGGCGGCAGAGTCCAAACGCCTTCAGGGTGATCCTTACTGTCTTTGGGATTGGCGTTAACCTCAGAGCTATCCTCAAATTCAAATCCGGCATTGGCCGCCAGTTCTTTTACAGCCTGTTCGGATACATAACCCTCCTTTGCGGTAACCGCGGGGTCAGCGTCATCATCTGCCCGGTGCTGAACTATGCCCAACAGGCCACCCGGCTTTAAAACCCTTGCGAACTCATTAAAAATATCCTGCGCCAGGCCACCATTTACCCAACCGTGGGTATTTCTGAAGGTCACGACTACATCAATGGACTCAGCCTGACCCAGCGAAGGTGATCCTGGCGGTGAAAAGTATTCGAAGGTCACCTGGTCGTAGACTTCCGGATGTTTGGCAAAGTCCTCTTCCATCTTCTTTGGTAATTCATAGCGGTATGAAGGCTGACCCTCTACTTCCGGATCCCAGGTGGCGATAATCAACTTGCCGTGATCGCGCATCGCCGGGGCCAGAATTTCTGTGTACCAACCACCGCCCGGCCAAATCTCCATAACTGTCATGCCGTCTTTAATCCCAAAAAACTCCAGCGTTTCTGCCGGGTGACGGTATTGATCACGTGCCTTGTTTGCATCAGACCGATGCGACCCGTCCACACCCATAGCGACCTGCTCGGCGAAAGTCACCGATCCTGCCAGGGCCGCTGACGAAAGCAATAATGCAACAACACTAAAAATAATACGCTTCATTTAATCTCTCCGAAGATAGTTAATTCTGGCAAATCATACTCTAAATCCCAGCCATTTCGACAGCCTGAATAAGGTAAAAGCCTGAAGATTGTCAGGTATTCCCGTCCAACTGAAACTCACCGCCTAGCAATTCATGGCCATTTATAATGACAGCAATTCCGTGGGTGCCTGGATAATACTTTCTTGTTGAAATGAGCCTGAAGGAATGCTCACGTGTTATTTCCTTCTGTTGGCTTGAGTTATCCGACTCGGAAATCTTGAATATTTTTCTCTTTTGAAGCCCATTATTTTTCATGAAGTCGATGGCGTATTCAATCCGTAACTTTCCAAGGCTTTCCTGTTGAGTCTGTAACTTAAATGAGAATTTTAATTTTTCACCGATACCAACACTATCCTGCACCGTAAAATCCCTGATGCGGATGTGGCCTGGTTCTTCGAAACCAAAAACCGCCATCAATTCCGGTTCACCCTGCTTGAGCAGAGAACGACAGGCGTGTTTGACGACCCAATCGATTTCGGGGGCTTTACCCAGCCAGTCTTTGGCTATTGCAATGACAATTTCAGGATTATCTTTTGAGATATCGTTCAGATTGTTGGCGACGCTCCTCCTGACATATTCGTTTTCATCATCCTTCAATTTTTCCAGAATTTTTATAACCGGTCCGGGGTTTTTCTTGAACCGGGGTAACGCCATTGCCCACGGCAAGCGTGGACGACAACCTTCTGTGGCCAGTCTACGGACGTGGTGATCAGACGATTCAGCCCACGTCTCCATTTGCTGCATAGCCTTTTTCGGTGACTGTTTAATGAATGGTCTGATCGCAAATTCTGAACTTGAGTTTGGCGTAAAATGTTCCAGGGCCGACATTGATGTCCCAAAATCCTCCGTGCCATATAACTCAACATAAGCGGGAAAAACCATATGCTGCAATCCACTAAATTGTGACGAAACAGGCTTGAGTATTTTAATGTTTTCCCGGTAACTGCCTGGCAGGTATTTATGCAGCATTACCGCGATATGGTTCATTCTTGCCTTGAGTTCTTTTTGACTCCAGTCACTATCAAAAACACCTTTTTGAAAGTCTTCTGCGGCGAACTTGTTACAGGTGGATTGTAGAAGGCTGGCCAGCGATGAGATGAAATCTTCGTTGTATAGATTCTTTAACGGCTCCGGCATTTTATCCTTCTTCCCCTACACCGGCCCAATTTCATGGAACGGGTTCATGGCAGCTAAGTAAATAAAAATCACTTTTCGCCGTTTTCCCGAAATGTTTTCAACTCATCCAGCAACCAGTCACTGGCAAACACGGCCTCGGAACCGGGGCAACGAATTTTGTATTTCTTGCCGGACATCATACTCTTGGTGGCAGAGTACTTGATAAAGTCCTCGGTCGTTTTAATTTTTTTCTTGTGATGCTCATATTTCATATTGATGTGGTCCCTGGCCTCAGGACCGTCATGAATGGTGCCGTTCCTGTCGTACTTACAGGATGTGTTCGCTACAAAGTCGAGCAAATGGTCTATTTCCTCCTGGGTGCCTGCGAGCACACTGCCTGCCAGCAATGCCATGGCCAGTACCAGGGTTTTCAGTGTCTGTTTCATCGCTAACAAATATACCTACAACGTTACGGCTGTTCAATGCCGCTAAACAGGCAGATACAAGGCTGGTGGATGACTTTGGAGGGATTCATTCCAGCGCAGGCTGCAGCACTTGCCAGACATTTTCCAGCAGTACCGGCTGGCCGTTTTCATTGGGATGGATTCCATCTGCCTGTAATAGACCGGGTTTGAAAACAACGCCATCCATGAAGAATGGCACAAGCAATGTGTCGTATTCACGGGCAAGATCTGCATACATGGATTCAAATTGTTCAATATAGTCTGCGCCATAGTTGGGTGGCAGCTTAATTCCTGCAAGCAGGACTTTTGCACCACTTTGCTGGCTGCTCTGTATCATGCTGGTCATGTTGGTACGCGTAATGTCCGGATTGATACCCCTCAACCCGTCATTGGCGCCCAGTTCGATGATGACAATCCGGGGTTGATAACGATCGAGCAAACGGGGAAGACGTGCGAGACCACCTTGTGTGGTATCCCCGCTGATGCTGGAATTGAGGATTCGATAAGTATGTCCGGTATCATTCAAGCGGAGCTCAAGAAGATGCACCCAGGACTGGTCACTATCCATGCCATAACCAGCGCTGAGGCTGTCACCCAGAATGAGCATAACAGGTGGCTCGTCAGCAACTGAAGATTGCGAAACCAAAGTTACAACAACTAACAAAAGCGATAAAATAACTCTCATGAATACCCCAGAAACCGCAGAAAAAATATTTGCACTTGAAGCTGAAAATCTTAGCAAAATCGTTACCAGCCCCGAGGGCATGCTGACCATACTAGACCAGGTCAGCCTGCAAGTCAGTCTTGGCGAACGTATTGCCATCATCGGCGCGTCCGGAGCCGGCAAATCAACGCTACTAGGCTTGCTGGCCGGACTGGATTTACCAACATCCGGCAAGGTCTGGTTAAATGGCAGTGAGCTGACCGCACTGGATGAAGACGGCCGTGCAGCTTTACGTGCCAATGAGGTCGGTTTTGTATTTCAGTCGTTCCACCTGATTCCATCGTTAACTGCACTGGAAAATGTCATGCTACCGTTGGAACTGGCCAGTCACGAGCAACCTCTTCAAGCCGCCATGCAGGCCCTGCAAAACGTAGGTCTCGGTGAACGTGCCGGACATTACCCGCGCCAGCTGTCGGGTGGCGAAAAACAGAGGGTGGCCATCGCCCGTGCTTATGTCGTGCAGCCGACGGTACTGTTTGCCGATGAACCCACCGGCAACCTCGACCAGCAAACCGGCGAAACGGTTATCGAAATCCTGTTTCGCATGAACCAGGAATACGGAACAACACTGGTGCTGGTCAGCCATGACCTGGGACTTGCGGAACGTTGTGACCGTATCATCCAAATGGAATCGGGCCGCATTCAAAAACCGCAGCAGGCAAAACGGGAGCCTCGGGCTTGAAACCATTTGCCCTCGCCTGGCGGCTGCTGATCCGGGACTGGAAATCCGGTGAACTAACCGTGCTGGGCATCGCCCTGGTGATTGCAGTCACATCATTGACTGCGGTTGCTTTTTTAACTGACCGTGTCGGTCATGCCGTGGAACTACGCGCAGCCGAATCTTTGGCGGCAGATTTGCGGTTGGGCTCCAGTCAACCATTGCCCAAGTCTTATATTGAAATGGCTGAACAGGCCGGTCTGCAAACAGCATCCATGATCACAATGCCGAGTGTCGTATTTGAAGGGGACCGCAGCACACTATCTGCTATTCGCGCCGTCACCTCAAGCTACCCGCTAAGAGGTCGTCTCAAAACCGCCTCCAAATTGCTGGCAAACTCAGATGAAACCGAAGAAATACCTGCCGCTGGCGAAGCCTGGGCTACAACCCGCCTGTTAGCCCGTTTAGGTGCGGACACCGGCTCTACCATCACCGTGGGTAAAACCAGTTTAAAAGTCACCAGGGTCCTGGATTTCCGACCTGACCAGGGATGGCAATTTGTTGATCTCGCCCCTACCCTGCTTATCAATCAAAGCAACCTCGAAGACACTGCGCTGATTCAGCCGGGCAGCCGGGTCAGTTACCGCATGTTATTCGCAGGGGCCAGAGCTGCCATCAACAGTTTCAAACCGGAACTGGAAAAACTGCTGGCCGACGGTGAACAGTTGAGTGATATTGAAGACGCCAACCCGCAAATACGCTCCGCCATGGACCGGGCTGGACGATTCCTGAATCTTGCTTCACTGGTCAGCGTATTACTGGCCGCCGTCGCCGTTGCGATGGCAGCACGGCGCTATGCAATCCGCCATCGTGACCGTATTGCCCTGCTCAAGTGCCTGGGCTCACAACAGGCCTTTATTCTACGACTGAATCTATTACAACTGCTGATGCTCACCTTGATGGGGGCCGCGGTGGGCATTGTTCTGGGCTATTTATCGCAGGAAACCCTGGCCTGGATTGCGCGCGACCTGATCGCACAAGAGTTACCCGCACCCGGCGCTTCCCCGGTCTTCCTGGGTATTATCACAGCACTGTTCATCTTGTGCGGCTTCGCATTACCTGACCTGATCCAAATGGGAAAAACACCCGTTTTACGTGTATTGCGCCAGGATGTGGAACCACCACCAATGCGCTACGGAATAAGTTACCTTGCAGGCATAGTTGCAGTCCTCGCGCTTTTACAATGGATCGTGGCCGACATCGCCCTGGTGCTTGGCATTGC
>Ga0209633_10005913_pt1 | contig 10588 bp, 7 predicted proteins | sample Cruoilmetagenom1_FD_187290 | JGI IMG/M metagenome (GOLD analysis project Ga0209633, IMG submission 187290) | Oil polluted marine microbial communities from Coal Oil Point, Santa Barbara, California, USA - Sample 1 (SPAdes) (version 2) | ecosystem: Environmental > Aquatic > Marine > Oil seeps ... | reverse complement strand
AAAATAAAACAATGGCAAACAGCGGTTTTCCTCTCTCTTTGAAATACAAGGTAGGAAAATGGGATGTCAATGCGACAAGCAAAAGATCAGACCTGAACGATAAAGAGATATCTGTCTGTGCAAAATGTCACTCCAGACGCTCACAACTTGATGATGATTTTACTCCGGGTGACAAATTTGATGACCACTATCTTGCTACGATGCTGGATGAGGATCTCTATTTCCCTGATGGAAAGATACAAGATGAGGTCTATGTCTATGACTCTTTTCTACAGAGTAAAATGTATGAAAAGGGTGTGACGTGTACGGACTGTCATAACCCCCATACCCTTGACCGAAGAGCAGAGGGTGACAAAGTCTGTTTCCAGTGTCACCAGCCAGAAAAATACACGGCAACTTCACATCACTTCCATAAAGAAGGAAGTACGGGAAGCTCTTGTATATCCTGCCATATGCCTGCACGTACCTACATGGGAGTAGATAGCCGAAATGATCACTCTTTTCGTGTCCCAAGACCGGATGTCTCTGTAGAGATGAAAGAGATCCCCAATGCCTGTAATCTTTGCCATACAGATAAAGAGCCAAAATGGGCTGCGGATGCGATGAAGGAATGGTATGGTAAAACACCGGTGGGTAAACAGAACTTTGCACATGATATGCAGGCACTTAGAACCAATACACAAGATGCTCCTAAATCTCTATACGCTATCTTAATGGGTGATGCACCGGGTATTGCCAAAGCGACCGCAACTGCGTATTTGGGTAACTATCCTTCAAAACAAACTTATACAACAACGCTTCAAATGCTTAGGAAGTCTGATGCGAAGACAAGAAGAACTGCACTACAGGCGTTGGAAGCTTTTCCTCCAAAAATGCGCATGAAAAAGACTTTTGAGATGCTCTCTGATCCGGTTAAAATAGTAAGAATGGAAGCTGCAAGACAATTGTCAGCATTTCCTTTGGGTCAGTTGCCTCAGGCGCAAAAAGAGGTAGTGGAAAAAGCATTTGATGAGTATGAGAAGATACTTCTCTTTACAGCAGAACGTCCTGAGTCACAGTTATCACTCGGAGTGTTCTATACCAATCGTAAGATGCCTGAGAAAGCAATCAAAGCTTATAAAGAAGCCATACGTCTACAGCCTCAGTTCGTTCCTTCATATATCAATTATTCCAATTTTTTAATGGATAACGGAAAAAGCAAGGAAGCCTTTGAACTTTTGAAAAAAGGTCTGACCGCTGTACCTGATATGGCCATGCTCCACCATGTCTTAGGCTTGTGGTATGTACGAAATAAAGAGAATAAAAAAGCAGTTCCAGAGCTAAAAAAAGCAGCGCAGCTCGATAAAACCAATGCCCGGTTCATCTATGTCTATGCGGTGTCTATAGGAGAAGAAAACCCCAAAGAAGCCATCAAAGTGCTTGAAGAGGCGTATCCACAACATACAGGAGATATGCAGATCGTTTCAGGCTTGGTCTATTACACGCAACAGGTGGGTGATACCGCTAAGAGTGAAATGTATGAGAAGAAGTTAAAAGCGTTACAGAATTTTTCTGTACGTTAGTGAAGCAGACTCAATATAAGTTTAAAAAATTTCATAATAATTACGTATTTTAAAAAATTATAAAATAATATCCATAGATTTACTTTACTTTAAATTTTATTTTGATAGTATTGCAATATAACTAAAGGGATAAGGAAACACACTAATTATGAAAAGAATAAAACAATTGGGAATGATGACACTCTTTTTCTTGATGACTTCAACGATAGCAAATGCAAGTCAAAAAGAAAATGTAGTAAGTATGGGAATTGACACAGAAACAAAAAGTTTCTCTCAGGTCGAAACTATGAGCACAGAGCAACTGCAAAAAGAAGTAGAAAGACTCAGTTTACGTGGAGAAGTATCTCTCGAATTGGGAATGGAACTGATGAAAAGATGGTCAGAAGCTTAGCAGCAATCAGCTGCTTCGACTTTTCCGTTTAACCTTAATTCTCCTATAAAATACACTAACTCCTCTACACTTTTACTCATTTAACACACTATTTGGCTATAATCATTTAAAAAGACAATACTATGAGAATTTTTCTATTATTAATGACGCCACTCTTTCTTTTTGCCAAAGTGCATTATGCCAAAGTAGAACCCTATGAATCTATCACATTAAAATCAGCTGTAAGTGCTTTAGTGATGGATGTTGATCTTAATGCTGAAGGATCAATGGTGAATGGAAAGCGTGTGATCTATTTGGATGACAGATTGGATCAGTTTAATTTAAAAGCATCTAACGATAGCGTGGTATTACTGCAGAAAATGCATGATATCAATCAAGTGATCGCAAAATCTTTAAGAGAAACAGTAAAGAGACAGGAAGGGTACTATAACCGTATCAATAAACTCTCTACAGCATCCAAAACACAAAAAGACAATGCATACAGCTCTTTTGCTTCCGCAAAGACACAGCACTTGAGCACAAATGAAAAGGTCATCAATCTGGAGAAGCAGATACTTGATATGCAATTTAAAGTGGCACAACTTGAAGACAGCATTTCTAAAAAATCTTTAGTACTTGAAAATATGTATCTGTATAAACTCATGGTTCGCAAAGGTGATTTTGTAGCACCGGGATCTGCTTTAGCACAGATAGCAGATGCGAGCAGAGCAAAATTGGTACTTTTTTTGGAGCTTGAAGAGTTGGAAAGTATAGATCAAAAGATCGTCTATCTTGACGGAGTAAAAACCGAGTATAAGGTAGATAAGGTCTGGAGAGTGGCAGATGAGAAGTTTATCTCATCGTACCGTGCGGAGATCTATATCCCTGCACCTGCGGGATCATTTTCCAAACTTGTAAAAGTAGAAATAAAGTAGTGAACACAGCTTGCGCATTAGACTGTTATGATGCATGCAAGATAGTAGTGGAAGAGGGTGAGTTTCCAAAGATAGCAGGTGATGCCGAACATCCTGCAGGCAACGGTGCTCTGTGTACCTTGCTCAATAAAAGCATACATAATGAAGTACGGTTAGAAAAAGCACGTGTGAACGGGGTAGAGGCAAGTCTTGACGAGGCGATGGAAGCCGTGTATCATGCTTTTCAAAAAAAAGAATCCTTGCTTTGGAGAGGCTCAGGCAATATGGGTGTGATGCAGGAAGTCACTAACCTTTTTATGCAAAGCGTACAAGGGTATTTGACGAATGGAAGCCTTTGTGACGGTGCAGGAGAAGCCGGTATCATTGAGGGAAGAGGGGTGAATAAAGGTCTGCCTTTAGAACAGATAAATTCCGCGGATACCGTCATCATTTGGGGTCGAAATGTGACTGTGACCAATGCCCATATGATGCCCTTTTTGGAGGGAAAAAAGATCGTTGTGATCGACCCTGTGAAGACAGCTATTGCAAAAAAGGCTGACCTGCATGTGCAGTTACAGCCACGAACTGATCATTATCTTGCCCTTGTTTTGGCAAAACTTGCTTTTATGGAGGACGCTCAGTCCACCGAATGGTTAGAGAAGTTCGCAGCGGGATATCAAACTTTTTCTGATCTTACACAAAAACAGGACCTCGGATCTATGTTGGACCATATAGGGACAGACTTGGATGAGATAGGCAGAGTACTTGACTATTTGAGGGGACAAAAAGTTGTATTTTTAGTAGGTATCGGTGTGCAGAAATACTCAATGGGAGCTTCTGCACTACAGGCTATAGACTCTTTGGCTGCCATGCTTGGACTCTTTGGAAAAGAGGGGTGTGGGGTGCATTATTTAAGTGATTCAAAGCTGGGGTTTGTTAATCCTTTTGAAGTAGCATGCAAAAGAGTTTCTAAAGTGGTCACCAAGTTTTCAGATTTTGATACGGTGCTGGTGCAAGGCGGTAACCCTGCAGAATCTATGCCGGATACGACACGTGTCTGTGAAGAGTTGGACAAAGTAGAAGATCTCATCTACTTTGGACTTTATGAAAACGAAACTTCCAAAAGAGCAAAGATCGTCATACCTGCAAAGAATTTTTTTGAAAAAGAGGATGTACGTTTGAGTTACGGACATCAGTATGTAGAGAAGATGAATAAAGTGGTAGACTCGAAGATAGGCATCAGCGAATATGACTTCACAAAGAGCCTTTTTGACGCTTTTGGTCTTTCTGGACTGAAGAGCGAACAGTATTACATCAATGCCTGGCTGACACAGTGTAAAAAACAGGGAGAACAGTACATTTCTCCTGCGTATGAAGAGATACCTTACAAAGACGGATTTGGTGAAGCGGGTGCTGATGGTTTTATATTTATAGAAGAGTATGATGGTGGCTTTGTCAAAACAGGCACGTTGAAAAAAGATAAAGTAAAAGATGAAACTTTTTGGCTGCTTTCACCCAAGACAAACAAAGCACTCAACACACAGTTCAAACGTGATAATAAAGTACAAATGCATCCGGATTCAGGCTATGATGAGGGTGAAACAGTACTGCTTAGCTCTGAGAATGGTAAGCTGGAACTTGAAGTAGCACTGAATGTTGATCTGCGTTCCGATTGTGTGCTTGTGACAAGTAATACTTTAGGTCTAAATCTCCTTACCCCTTCTATCGTAAGTGATAAAGGTGAAAATGCCTGTTATCAAGAGGTGAAGGTCACCATAGCAAGTATGGAACCTTCTAGGTGATCTAAAAATGAATAAAAGTAAATACCCACTTGTTTTCCTGATACTGCTCATGATCACTACTGGACCACTGCTCTTTGCCGGACAGAGCAGTAGCAATGTCATTATCCCCAAGCCACAGAAGCTTCGTCAGGGACAAGGGAAATTTCTTCTGACAAAAAAAACACGATATTACTCAGACACATCACTTTCCCAAAATGCCATAGCGTATCTGCAAAGTCACTTAAAACAAAATGCAGGATATCAACTTCAAAGTGTAAAAAATCGTAAAGATAAGAGCATACGTTTTCATTACGATCCCAAAAAGATCAAAAAGTCTGAGGCATACCGGCTTCACATTGAAAAAGAGAAGATCACCGTTGAAGCCAGAGACAAGGCAGGATTCTTCTATGCGGTTGTTTCTCTGATGCAGTTGATGGACCCTGCTATCTGGGGAAGATCCGGTTCAAGCAGAAGTATGAAGATCTGGGCTATCCCTTCCTTCACGATAGAAGATTATCCACGTTTTTCATGGCGGGGAATGATGCTGGATACTTCACGTAATTTCTTCTCAAAAGCCTATGTCAAAAAGTTCATCGACCGTATGGCACAGCATAAACTCAATCGCTTTCACTGGCATTTGACAGATGATGAGGGATGGCGTATAGACATCAAGCGTTATCCACTACTGACGCAGGTTGGGGCAAGGCGCGGTCCGGGCACTAAACTGCCTTTTTCAACTTATCCTGCCATACGCGGCAAAAAAAACAAAGTCCAGTCGGGCTACTATACGCAAGATGACATCAGGGAGATCGTTGCCTATGCCAAGGCACGTTCCATAGAGATACTTCCCGAGATCGATATGCCCGGTCATGCCAAAGCTGCCATTGTTGCTTATCCTAAACTTTTGCAAGATCCCAAAGACAAAAGCCGCTACCGCTCTGTACAAAAAGTCTCTAACAACACGATCAACCCTGGTATGGAAAGCAGCTATATTTTTCTTGAAAATGTTATTTCGGAGGTCAGTGGGCTTTTTCCTTTTGGCTATATTCACCTGGGAGGAGATGAGGTTCCCAAAGGTGCCTGGAAAAGATCTCCTGCTGTCCACCGTTTGATGCGAAAACAAGGATTGAAAAATGCCAAAGAGGTGCAAAATTATTTCTTCTCCCGACTCGATAAAATTCTTGTAAAATACCAGCGTAAAATGATCGCCTGGCAAGAGGTGACAGAGGGAAAACCAAAATTAAGACAAAGTGACATGTTCATGGCGTGGAAAAGTGAAAAAGCCGCAAAAAAAATGCTAAAAAAACATCGTAAGGTGATCATGACACCGGTTCAGTATCTCTATTTTGATCAGCAATATACTAGAAGTAAAAAGGAACCCGGACATACCTGGTCTACACCTGTGAGTACCCACAAGACATATGCACTCAATCCAGTCAAGTCCTCTTATATACAGGGTGTACAAGCCTGTCTCTGGTCTGAAACACTGCTAAATGAAAAGATCGCAGATTATCTTGCCTGGCCCAGGACCCTTGCTCTTTCAGAAGTTGCATGGACAGAGCAGAAAAAGCGTAAGTGGGGAGACTTTCAAAAACGTGCATCAAAAGAAGGACTCAAGCGCCTTAAAGTACAAAATATTCACTACCGTCCTGTTGTTCCAGTACGGTAGCACCTGTCAGGGATAAAGAAGATACTTTTTTCGTATTTTCTTAAATTCTTCAAGATCTTTTTCCCAACTTTTACGGATCGTCTCCTTAGAGGCACCTGACGTTATCTGCTTACGAAGTTGATCAGAGCCTGAGAGACTATCCATAAATCGGTTTTTAAGAAAAAAACCCTTTTTATCCGGATAGTTGGCATAAGCGTCTTGAAGATAAGAAAGATTCAAGCGTTGTGTCATACGGTCTTTTTTGAAGTCTGTTTTGCTCAGGTCTACACCATAACATCGTTTCCCCTTGAATTTGGGAGAGTGTGCTCCGGGTCTTGATCGTGGGACAAAATAGAACTTTTTTAGTTGATAGCGAGGTGCACCATAAAGCTGAAAAGGTTTTTTTGTACCTCTGCCTGCTGAGACCACTGTGCCTTCAAAGAATGCCAGAGAAGGATAAAGTGCAACAGCCCTGTCATTAGGAAGGTTGGGGGATGGTTTGACTGGCAAAGAGTAGAAAGACCGATGCGTATAGTTGGCCAAGGGTACGACAGTAAGCTGTACTTTTCCACTGCCTTTGAGCCATCCTTCGCCATTGATCATTTTGGCATATTCACCGATCGTCATCCCGTAGACAACAGGTACAGGATGAAGACCGACAAAAGAACGGTACTTTTTTTGAAGGAGAGGTCCGTCAATATAGTGTCCGTTTGGATTGGGCCTGTCCAGAACGATGACAGGAAGTTGCGCTTCTTTCCCGGCTTCCATAATGTAGTGCAGTGTTGAAAGATAAGTATAGAATCTGACACCCACATCTTGAATATCAAAGAGGATCAGATCGATCCCTTCAAGGTCTCTCTTTGTCGGTTTTTTATGCTTACCGTAAAGGGATATGATGGGAAGTCCGGTTTGTGTATCACGAGAGTTTTTAACATGGGCACCGGCATCTGCTTTACCACGAAAACCATGCTCCGGAGCAAAGATCTTTTGAACCTTGATGCCACGTTTCAAAAGAAAATCAACCAAATGCCCTTTTCTTGCCAAAGAGGAGTGATTGACAACTAAGGCTATACGCTTATCTTTAAGTAAAGGGAGATAAAGGTCCGGTTGTTCAGCTGCGGGTATGATCTTTCCGGAAAAAAGTACAGTAGTGAGGAGTATAAGTACAAAAGAATGCTTGTATAGTTTCTTTATCAAATGCATCATGATCCTTATTTTAAAAGTTATAACCAAATAAACTAAAGCTGTCAAATAAAGAGTATAAATACACTTTGAATGAAGTTTTATATAAGTACAGGTTCTCGTGAATTTTCCTTATAAAACCTTCCTAATATAGCACATTTTATAAGGTTTCTATAGTAGATACAATTTCAAATATAATAATCAAATATAAATGTGTACATCATCACTGCTTATAATCATTTACTTTCATTATCTAGATTTGGAGTATTTCTATGTATTTCTATGTATTTCTATGTATTTCTATGTATTTCTATGTTACTATCCAAGCATACGTATTTAAAGAGGAGACTTGAATTAGTATGTATGAAGGTTTAGTTCTAGAACAGTATGTTAGCCGAAAAGGGCTCACTTCAATTGTTTTTATATTTTAAAATTAAAAAAGAAAGGATATATACATGTATAACAAATCAAAAGTCAAAGGCTCAGCTTTCGCACTCGCAGTAGCTGCAGCCAGTGTCTTACTTACGGGGGCAGCTCATGCTAAGACCGACAAGCCCAACATCCTCGTCATCTGGGGTGATGACATCGGTCAAGATAACATCAGTGCTTATCACCGGGGTTTAATGGGGGGAACCACACCAAATATTGACCGTATCGCTAAAGAGGGTGCTTTGATGACAGACGCTTACGCTCAAGCATCATGTACAGCTGGTCGTGCTGCTTTTATGTTAGGGCAAAATCCTTACCGTACAGGTCTTTTAACCATTGGTATGCCAGGTGCAAAACATGGGGTAAGAGCTGAAGATCCAACTATCGTTGAATTATTGAAAAATGATGGTTATATGACAGGTCAGTTTGGTAAAAATCACCTAGGTGATAGAAATGAATACCTTCCAACTGTACACGGAATGGATGAATTCTATGGTAACCTTTACCACTTAAATGCGGAAGAAGAACCAGAAAATGCTGATTATCCAAAAGATCCTAAATTTAGAGCAAAGTTTGGTCCTCGTGGAGTTATGGACTGTGTGGCTACGCCTGAATTTGACAAAACTGACAATGAACGTTGGGGGGTTATGGGAAAACAGAAGTGTAAGGATACGGGTCCTTTAACTATTAAACGTATGCGTGATATTGAAACAGACTTATTAAACCGTTCACTTGACTTTATGGAACGTGCAGTTAAAGCAGACAAGCCTTTCTTCTTATGGCATGTATCAACACGTAATCATGTATGGATTCACTTAAATGATAAATACAAAAACAGTACAGGTAATGGTATCTTTGCAGATGGAATGTCTGAACTTGATGATGTGACAGGTAAACTACTTGATAAACTAGATGAGCTGAAAATTGCTGACAACACTATTGTGATCTGGTCTACAGATAATGGTGCAGAAATCTTTACATACCCACAAGGTGGAAATCATCCATTTAAAGGTGAAAAAGGTTTAACTAGTGAGGGTGGATTTCGTGTACCACAACTTGTTCGTTGGCCAGGACATATTAAACCAGGTACAATTATCAATGATATGTTTGCACATGAAGACTGGATGCCTACTATCTTAGCTATGGCTAATGGTGGAAAAGATACTGGTATTCAAGAGGCGCTGCTAAAGGGTGGAGTAGAAGCAAATGGTAAAACATTTAAAGCACATCTGGATGGCTTCAATCAACTACCGCTTTTAACAGGGAAAGGGAAAGGCGCACGTAACGAAATTTTCTATTTTAGTGGAGATGGTGACTTAAATGCTATTCGTGTAGGTGAATGGAAAGTTACCTTTACTGAAATGTGGGGTAACCTTCCTACTGCATGGCATAAAACTCCAAGCTGGCCACTGATCACAAACTTGCGTCGTGACCCTTATGAACGTTTTGACTCTCAGTCTCAAATGTATACGAAATGGTGGGCAAAAAGAATGTTCTTGATGGTACCGGCAAAAGCAGCTGTAGCTAAAAAAATGGAATCGTTAAAAGAATTTCCACCGGTGGTAGGTTCAAGTCTAAGCCTTGGTAAGGTTATGGAGAAAATCAAATTTGTTACTGGTAAATAATTTTACTACCAAACTACTCTTTTTTGGAGTAGTTAAGTAATTCATCTGTTCTAACTTAGTTTTCATAGTGTTTCAAATCATTGGTAGTATGAAGAATGTGTGTAAACATTTCCATCAGGGATGATGGAAACAACATGAGTAAATCTTAAGAGTTTTTCTGCTCTTAGAGTTTTAATACACCTTTGACTCTGGCGACATTATCACTTTTATGAAGGCTGAGTCGTACGACTGACTCTTTAAGGGCTTTGAGTTCATGCATGACATTGCCTTCTAAAGCGATGACATCCCCTTCATTTAAAATTACTGTTTCTTCTCCAATGCCAAACTCAATGGAACCCCTCATGGTCATCACGGTAATGGGAAACTTGGTTTTATGCTCCTTCATGACCTGACCCTCTTTAAAAGCGATACGGATCTCTTTGCCAAAATCACTGTTTAGCATAGGTGTGATCACTACACTCTCATCTGAAAAGTTTAGATCATTGTAAAATGATGTGGTTTGCATATAGAACCCTTGATTTTATTGTTTAGATGATTATAACCATAAGGCAAGTTTTTTTACTTGACAAAGGTCAACTTTTCCCTGTACTCCTTGATTCAATATATGGCTGACAGAGACTATACCTGAAACTTGCGTATGTGTCATGATATTAGGCTTGTCGGCTTTAAAAAAGACATTTGATGTTTACCATACCAACACTTCGCTATAATAATAGCAATAATTAAAATATGGAAACAAATATGACTTTAGAAGAACAAGATAAACAATACGTGCTGCAAACCTACGCACGTGACTATACGAACTTTGTGAAAGGTGTAGGGTCTACACTGTATGATGAGAACGGGAAAGACTATATAGATTTTGCCTCCGGGATAGGGGTCAATTCTGTCGGGCATGGTAATGAAACGTTAACAACTGCACTGTGTGATCAGGCTAAGAATATCCTTCATATCTCAAACCTTCAAGTGATCGAACCCCAGGCCAAACTGGCACAGAAGATCGTTGAGCTTTCCGGGTATGACATGGGTATCTTCTTTGCGAATTCCGGTGCGGAAGCCAATGAAGGTGCCATTAAG
>Ga0209633_10005912_pt1 | contig 10588 bp, 12 predicted proteins | sample Cruoilmetagenom1_FD_187290 | JGI IMG/M metagenome (GOLD analysis project Ga0209633, IMG submission 187290) | Oil polluted marine microbial communities from Coal Oil Point, Santa Barbara, California, USA - Sample 1 (SPAdes) (version 2) | ecosystem: Environmental > Aquatic > Marine > Oil seeps ... | reverse complement strand
GGCTAGTTCTATGCCAAAAGCGGCAAGAGCAATATCATTTTCTACGGGGCTACCAATGCTTATCCGCATAGTGCCAGGCACAGTTTGCCGAAAGTCGCGAATTTTGACTTGGTATTTCTGTAATGCTCGCAACAACCTCTCATCATCAATAATATCAAGCAGTAGGAAGTTGGCTTCGGACGGGTAAATAGTTTTTACAAATGGTGATGCTTTTAGGGCTTTAGCCATACGTGTTCGTTCTGACCTCCACAATTTCAATCGGGCTTCGTGCACGGGCATAGACGTGGGCGTTAATGCATTCATGACAGCCTCTTCTACTGGGCGGGCGATGGGGTAGGGCGGCAAGACTTTGAGCATTAAATCAATGATACGCGGATCCGCTATGGCTGTGCCAAGCCGCACCCCAGCCAGAGAATATGCCTTAGAGAGGGTACGTAAAACAATGAGGTTAGGGTATTTCTCTATCTTATTTGCAAAGCTATTTTGGCTAGAAAATTCTTCGTAAGCTTCATCAATAATGATGAGTGTTTTCGGAAATTTAGCGCATAAATCTGTGACGGTTTTCGGGTCAATTACATTGCCTGTTGGATTGTTGGGCGAACATAAGAATATCATTTTTAACGCATTGCCCGCGCCGTCCATTTTTAAGTTTATCAAGTCCTCATCATAGGAAAAATCTGGCCTTAAGGGCGCTTTAATAATGCCAGCCCCTTGAATGGCAGCACACGTTTCATAATAACCAAATGTTGGCGGGCACACTAAAATGCTGTCGCGTCCCGCTTCGCAAAATGTGCGTAGCAATACCTCTATGGCTTCATCTGCCCCGCGCCCGATCATAATTTGCTCTGGCCGCGCGCCGTATAAATCTGCGAGCCGCGCGCGCAACGCCGTAGGCTGCTGCTCTGGATAGCGGTTGAATGCGTCAGCGTCTGTCACTGGCGGTGGCGCCCAAGGAGATTCGTTAGCGTCAAGATGCAGCGCAGTTGTCGCGCCTCCGCGCGCGCTATAAGCTTTAAAATCAAGCACAGCTTTACGGGCAATACTGTTTGGCCACTCACTCATAAGTGCCTCCCATTTTTAGACGTAAGCTTACCGCGCGCCTGTGGGCTTCTAGGCCTTCCATAGACGCGAGCCTTTCAACGCAGGGCCCAAGAGTTTCAAGGCCCTGACGGGTTAACATTTGTACCGTGATATATTTCATAAAGCTCTCCACCCCGACGCCGCTATAAGCCCGCGCCGCGCCAAATGTCGGCAAGGTGTGGTTGGTCCCACTTGCATAATCGCCGACCGCTTCGGGTGTCCATGGACCGAGGAATACAGAGCCCGCATTACGGATTTTATCCATCACATTTTCTGGGTTTTGTATTTGCACGATTAAATGCTCCGGCGCATAAATGTTGGCGATATCCAGCATAGTGCCCGTGTTAGGCGCAATGATAATACGCCCATTTTTAAGGGCTTGCTTCGCGATATTTTTGCGCGGTAAGTTCTTAAGTTGGCGGGTGATTTCACCGCTTAGCGTATTGGCAAAGTCTTGCGAGCGGCATACACAAATCACCTGCGCCATAGGGTCGTGCTCTGCCTGACTTAACAGGTCTGCAGCTACGAATATGGCGCTCGCCTGATCGTCTGCGAGGACCATGGCTTCGCTTGGCCCTGCGGGTAAATCGATAGCGGGGCCGCCCATTTCCATTGAAATTTGTGCTTTGGCTTGCGCTACATAGGCGTTGCCTGGGCCAAAAATTTTTGCGCATTTTGGAATGCTCTGCGTGCCATAACCCAGCGCCGCTATTGCTTGCGCGCCGCCTGCCACATACATATCTGTGACACCGCACAGATAACCCGCAGCTAGAATGTTTTCATTGACCTTTCCGTTTTTGCCTGGCGGCGTAATTGTTATGCGCTTTGGGACACCTGCGATTTTTGCTGGGATTGCCAACATCATCAAAGTTGAGACCAACGGCGCACTGCCGCCCGGCACATAAAGCCCGGCGCTCTCAAGCGGGCGGGGTTCGCGGCGGCATAAAACCCCTGGCATTGTTTCGACTTCATAAACTCGAGGAATTTGTGCTGTGTGGAAAGTTTCGATATTGGTCTTGGCAGTTTCCATTGCGGCTTTATCTGCTATTGGGAGCGCATCCCATGCTGCTTTCATATCCTTGGTAGGGACTTGTAAGTCGGTCAGGTCAACGCCGTCATAGCGCTTTGTATATTCCCGTATAGCCGCATCACCTCGGCGGCGCACTGCGGTTAATATGTCAGCCGTGCTTTGCCGTAAGCTTTCGTCTACCAAGGCTTGAGGGCGTGCCAAAGTAGACAATTTTTCATCCGCATTTAAATCATTCCAAACCGAAATCCGCATGATCAGCTCATCATTTTTTCAATAGGCAAAACGAGGATGGAGCGCGCACCTTTGTCCTTGAGCGCTTCCAAAGTTTCCCAAAATACATTCTCTGTGCATACGGCTTGCATAGCGACAAGGCCGTCATCTGTGCCCAGTGGAATAATGGTAGGTGCGTCTGAACCTGGCAGTATTTTTGATATGGCCTTGATTTGGCTTTGTGGCGCGTTGAGCATGATATATTTGGAATCCTTGGAGCGTATAACCCCGTCAATACGGCTAAGCAGGCGCTCATAAATACTTTGTTTCTCAGCGCTTAAGGTGCGGCGCGATCCAATAAGAACAGCTTCGCTTTCGAGTATTGTTTCAAAAGCCTTTAGGCCGTTGGCTTCCAAAGTCGCACCCGATGACACCAAGTCGCAAATCGCATCAGCGACATTGATGCGCGGGGCTAGCTCCACGGCACCTTTCATTTCTACGCAAGTTGCATCTATATTTTTGTCTTTTAAATAAGTGCTTAAAATACCGGGATAACTGGTCGCAATTTTTTTGTTTTTGAGATCAGCAAGGGATTGCAAGCTTCCATTTTCAATAGCGGCCAGGCATAAATTACATCTTGAAAATCCTAGGCGGCGCAGGATGCTAACGTCCAAACCTTTGCTACCAAGGGTCTCTTCCGCGAATACATTTTCGCCAACAAGCCCAAAATCACTGGCCCCACTGGCGACAAAATTTGGAATATCATCATCGCGCACGAGCAAAAGGTCAATCGGCAGATTTTTCACCCGCGCCAACAGCCCATCTCCGCGCACGGAAAAATTCAGCCCCGCCTTTTTCAGCATGGCAAAGCTCTCATCCGCAAGCCGGCCCTTTTTCTGTACGGCAATGCGTAATCTACCCGGCATTTAAGCCTCCCCAAGCCGGTCAAGAATAACGCGGTAACCTTGGTGAGGTTCTTCGTTCAAAAACCGAGCTACGCGGCCAATCGTGGTGGTGCTGACCCCAGTTTGGGTATTGATCTCGCGATAAGACATTCCGCCCTTATCAAGCAGTTTGGCCACATACCAACGCTCCGACAAAGCCCGCAGCTCAGCGGGTGTACATAAATCGACGAGAAAACGCTCCATTTCGGCAGCGTCTTTGGTCGATTGTAGGGCTTGCGCCAATTGCTTGCGGCGCTGATTTGTTCGTATTCGCGATGACATATCTATATATCCATATTGCCTAATGTATTAGCACGTTAATACAGTGTTACGTATGAAGTGCAATAGAGATTTACAAAAAATGACAATAATTTTGCGGATAGGAATGTGCTCACTGTCTTAGCACTGGAATAATTCATCAAATTTTGAAAAATGATAAAATTTTACAGATCATTGATTTATAACGACAAATGGTGCCCTCACGCTGCATCAGTATCTGATACAAGGTATAATTAAACAAAAACTTAGCATGTTTTAATTTTCATTTTATGGCACAGTTTATGGTACAAAACCGGTACCGCTTTGTATTCGATCTCTCTAGCTGACATAGAGAAAATTCAACATAATTTTGGTTTTCCTCTATGGTTTAGACATAGATGCATACCCTGATTCTATATCCCTATATCACCCCGCTCGGTACGATAAATACAAATATGAGTTAACGGCATTAAAACAAACCCGTTCGGGATTATTAGTTGTAATTTAATGTAATTCATGTTAAAACGTCCCGAAAGGGTTGATTTATGAGTAAGATAATCGACACAAATGAAATTGGCGAAATAGTGAGAGCCGCGCGCAAAGCTCAAGGCTTAACGCAAGTGCAGCTATCTGCTGCTTGCGGCGTTGGCGTTCGGTTTATCCGTGAACTCGAACACGGCAAGCCATCCTGCCATATGGGCAAGGCGCTGCAAGTCATGGCGATGCTGGGGCTAGATGTGTTCTTAGAGGGGGGTAGCGCGTCATGAGCCGTATTTTAGATGTTTACCTACACGATGCCCTAGCTGGACAGTTGGTGCAGGGTAAGGGCGGTGCATTATCATTTACTTATGACGGCCTGTATGTCGAGGGCGGTAAGCCTGCCGTGTCCATTTCTATGCCTGTGCAAGAGCAAAGCTATGACGGCACGGAAGTGCGGGCGTTCTTCTCTGGGCTTCTGCCTGACGATATTGTGCGCCACCGCTTGGCGAAGTATTTAGGCGTGTCCGAGAAAAATCCATTCTCGCTTCTCGAAGTCATTGGCGGCGAGTGCGCGGGCGCTTTGTCACTTTATCCCGAGGGCGATAAACCTAGCGAGGCTAAGAACGCAGATGTTAAAGTGCTTGATGAGCAGAGCCTCAAAGAAATTTTAGGCCTGCTTAGGCGGCGACCGCTCTTGGCGGGTGATGGTGGCTTGCGGCTATCCTTGGCGGGCGCACAAGACAAAATTGCCGTAGGCATGCAAGACGGAAAAATTACGCTTGTCAGAGGGCACACCCCAACCACTCATATTTTAAAACCGCTTATCGAGGACATAAAAGACAGTGTTCATAATGAAGTGTTTTGTATGCGCCTCGCCGCCATGATGGGCATTGATGTGCCGAGCGTTGAAATTCGTTGGCTTGGCGATACGCCGTATTTTCTCATAGAGCGATATGACCGTGTGAAAACAGGTGCGGGGAAAATACAACGCTTGCACCAAGAAGATTTTTGCCAAGCGATGGGCATTATGCCTGATATAAAATATGAGCGAGAGGGCGGCCCGAGCGTGGCCGATTGCCAAACCGTATTGCGTGAAAACCCCCCCCGCCCCGCCGTCGATAATTTGCGGTTCTTGGAGCGGGTTATTTTCAATTATCTGATTGGTAATGCGGATGCGCACGGCAAAAATTATTCTTTGCTCTACACAAATACTAAGCCGCAACTCGCCCCTGCTTATGATTTATTATGCACAAAAATTTATCCTGAATTATCAATTCGTATGGCTATGAAAATTGGTAAAAATTATAAGCCAGACGATGTATTTATTCGGCATTGGAACCGCTTAGTTCCTGACACAAAAGCAGCGCATAAAAACCTTGGAAATCAACTCACAAAAATGGCCGAAAACTGCGTTGAAAATTCCGAAAGATTGCACACGAAGTTTGACTCCCAAGGTATAAAATCCGAAATATTTGCCGCCATAATCGCAGTGATAAAACAGCGTGCGAATCACATAGAAGGTGACTTCTAAGCCTATAGAGGGTTCGAAATTCTTCGTCTCCGCCATTGCCTTCGGTTAAGTATGTGATATTATTGAGTTAAGCTTTGTTATTGGAAGGCTGGGCCCACTTTCAGGCTCATTTTTGGGCCACCGTTCTTCAATTATTACAATTTGGAAACCTTGTAGTGTTTCATGCTGTATTACTGTGTCTCACAGCTTGAAATAACATTGTAGTGTCCAGCCGAGATTGACTATGAGCCAAATCTAAACATCTCAACGATATTAGTTGAGTCTGCTTTGGTGGCAGAAATGGACGTTCGTAATAAGTAGAAATTTAAGGTCGAAACCATATCGTAATTGGTAATCTATGAAGCCTTTCTGCCATCTCTTATATTAGCCGTGATTGCTGAGCATATATCTGTATAATCAATTGGTTCGCTAACAGATAGTTATCTTTTATTGCCCTCTCATTGATGACGCACTAGGCCAATGCTCACCTTATAATCGCAAAACTGCATGTGGCTTTCGCGACGGGTTTGGCTTCGTTGTTTTGCCATGCGGTTATGTCGATGATTGCGAGGCGGCGGCCCTGTTTGGTTAGTGTTACGGCGGCGCTTAGGCCGTTGGATGTTGTCGGCCTTAGGTAGTCAACATTGATGGTAATGGCTTCCACCTCCACCTCCGCCTCCACATGCTCGCCTAAAGATGATTGCAATTCTTGTTCTGCGGCATATTCCATGAACATGGCGATAACACCGCCGTGCAGAGCGCGGATGAAGCAATTATCCGAAATATCGCTGCAATGGTTACATCTAAAACATGTGCGCGAAAAAAAGTTTCTCACTAGAGCGATTCGATGAGGCATATTTGCAGAATTTTCCGATTGCCCTAATCTATCAAAATGACCAACTGACGGCTTTCGCAAATGTATTGCTCACCGGCTCTAAAGTCAAAGCGACAATAGATTTGATGCGTCATAACGCCGATGCACCTCCCAGTACGATGGATTATTTGTTCATTGAGCTTATGTTGGCTTTAAAGGCTAAAGATTATCAACAGTTCAGTCTGGGTATGGCACCTATGTCTGGGTTCAAAGGAGAAAAATATGCACGTTTATGGGATCGCTTCGCTCACCAGCGGTGGTGTAAAGGGAGTTTTTAAAAAATAGGGCGTTTCAATATTTTTGATCAATGCTCTAAACTGCGCCTAATTGTCAAAATCCAAACTTTTTAGCCAAAATAGAACTGAGCTTTCAAGTTCGCCAATGTGAAGACCCTGTGCCTCCATATTTTCTGTTTCATCTTTTAATTGTTTTTGTAAATATGTGTAGCGCGCCCATAGCTCATCTTTCGTCGCGTTATGGTCTTCGTTCAATTGTACTTTCTTAAGCTCTAATCTTTCCTCTGCCGCTTTCAGCTTATCCTCTAATGCGTTCAATTTGTTTTGTAGGTTTCGATAATTTGACATTTTGTAATCCATCCATTTATTCATATTTTCAAAGCGATATCATCCGCTACATAAATAACATAGTAAAGACGTCATGAATTTATAAGGGGCAATTTAACAAGGCAGCCAATCTTTTATTTGTACATATTACTTTCCCAACCAGTTGAAATGCCTTGGCTGTTATTATTTAAAGATAGCCGTAATATAACTTCCAAAACCGGCTAGTGTCGCGATCATTAAAATGAGAATAATGCCTAAACTTACATCCAGCATGACGGGGATTGAACTGGTGACTTTCTTTGACCTTATCAAAATGCGTAATAATAAAAACCTGAGCCCGGCAGCAAAAATTAGCACGGCGCCGAGTAGTAAAAGCCACATCCCTGTGTGTGGTTGCGGAGCGCCTAAGCCATCGGTGTTTTGCGTGTTCACGACAATCAACCCAATGCCGACAACAGCAACAGCTGTACGAACCCATGACAGAAATGTTCTCTCATTGGCGGCATGGTCTTGGTAGTTTTCAATCATTGGATATCCTTATGGTTGGTGCCAGCTCGTTACTATAAGCGCAAATACTAGCTCGTCATTGGGTGCCGACACAAGTGTCAACAAAGCTCAGTAATTTTAGCCATAAAAGAATGCGGCATTATGGCACATTATATGATATGCCTCCATACCTATCTCTAACTCATGGATACGATAAAATTATCAAATAGGAGCTTCGGCTATGGGAAAGAATAATATGACAACAAACCCAGTCTTTGTAGGGTTTAATAATGAGGTGTTTCGACGGTTTGGCAAGATGAGCATCCTTGTGGGTGTGCTGTTGGCCGCCTTGGGTATAGCGGGTGCGCTCTTACCGCAAATTATGGCTTTGGTCATCAATGCTTTCTTGGGGTGGACATTGATCGCCGCTGGGATGCTCAGCTTATATTTGGTGTTTATAAGTCGCGGGCGTTCTGTGATCACATTTTTGAAACCATTATTGTTGATTTTTTTTGGTGTCGTCTTGTTGGTTACCCCGATTGTGAGCATTGCGGCCATTGCACTGGTTATGAGCTTCTATTTACTCCTAGACGCTTTTAGCGGTTTTGGCTTGGCGCATGATATATACCCTCTACGCGGCTGGGGTTGGATGGTGTTTAACGGACTGACGTCGTTTGCTTTAGCGCTCGTTTTCATGATGGGTTGGCCAGTTAGTTCGCTTGTCATGGTTGGGCTGTTTGTGGGTATTAGCCTGTTCTTCGATGGACTTGCGCTCATATTTTTAGGCGCGTTAGCGAATAGATCTCTGAAAGATGCGTAAAACCGAGCGGCATATCTCTGGTACTAATCGTCCCCAGACCAATATTGGTTTTGCGGAAGAGATAGCCTTGGTGATGGCATTTATAGCTGTCATATTTGGGATAGGCACGACAAATTTTGCGCCCGCACTTAGCTACAGATATTGGATTTCTCTAACCGTGGTTCTTGCTGTTTTAGGGAGCTTTATTGCCAGCGCCTCTTTCCGAAAAGCGCACAAAGACTGGCGCGACATACTGAAATTACTGGGCGCGCAAATGATACATTGGGCGGCAACACTGATCACAATAATTTGTGTGTATTTATTGTTAAGGACGGGGCGGCTCAACTATGAGGGGGCGGGACTTGTTATGGGGTTAGTCCTTGGGTTTGGGACTTTACTGGACGGTATCCTCCGCGTTGGTTGGCGGTTTGCCTTGCTCGGCGCGGTGATTATGACGGCGACCATGGGAGCTGCATATCTTGAAACCTATATATGGATTTTCTTACTCATTCTTGCAATTATTTGGGCGCTAGCATTTCTATGGGGCCACCGCCGCCATAAACACAAGGCCTAATTTTATCAACAAATTCGCGGTAAGGGGTCGTCCTCTAACTCATCAAGAACACGGGTTCCACCAATAGGAGTTTCTAAAATAACCTGCCCCGCATCTTTTTGACCAGAACCTTCTTGAACCGTGCCAATAATTTGTGCGCCGTCACCGCCCAGAATGTCTTGCCATATCGCCAAGGCTTTTTGCGCATCCTCAGGGCTTAAGACAGCGACGACGCGACCTTCACACGCCAGATAATAGGGGTCATACCCTAGGATTTCGCAGACGGATTGCACTTGTTCGCGCACGGGGATTGCGGCCTCTTGCAAAACAATATCCAAGCCGCTCGTCTTGGCAATTTCGTTGCAGACCATGGCAAGCCCGCCACGTGTCGGGTCGCGCATAAATCTAAGGCCGTCTAAATCCAAGAGTGCGCTCGTCAAAGGCCACACACACCCATTATCTGATTTGACATCGCCCTTAAGGTCAAATGCTTCTCTGGCCAACATGACGGCAATACCGTGGTCGCCAATTGGCCCACTGACCACAACCCGGTCCCCAGCCTGTATCTTATGAATGCCAAGATTAAGGTTTTTATCGCGCACGCCAAACCCGGTTGTCGCCAAATATAGCCCGCCACCGTGTCCGCGCGGGGTCACTTTCGTATCGCCAGCGACTATCTTAACCCCGGCTTGCTTCGCGGCGTGCCCGAGGCTGGCAATCAGGCGATCAAGGCACTTTATCTCAAGTCCTTCTTCTATAATAGCATTCAGGCTTAAATAGAGCGCCCGCGCGCCGCTCACGGCCAAATCGTTTACCGTTCCGTGCACGGCTAATGAACCAATATCCCCGCCTGGGAATTCAAGCGGCTGGACAATAAATCCGTCCGTTGTGAGCATGGGCACCGTATTTTCAGGGATGGTGATGGCGGCCGCATCAGCATTGATGTCAAGCTCGTCATTGCCGAGGTGTTTGGCAAAGATGTCTTCGATAAGCTCACGCATGAAACGCCCGCCATTGCCGTGCGCAAGCGATATATGGGTATCGTCAAAAACACTCATGTCTAATTATCCTTCTTTGTTTACTTTTTATGTTCCCGTGCCAAGGCTTCAATAATCTGACCATAAGCCAAACCGCCATCATTGGCAGGGATAATTTGGGGCAGATACGCCTTTATGTTTTCATTTGCCAAACCGTCCAACACCATTTCACTCAAGACCCGGTTTTGAAACACACCACCGCTTAAGCCAACGGCATCAAAACTGTGCTGTTTATTTAACTTAAGAACTTGTGCGATGAGTGCGTGTGCTAGGCTTTGGTGAAACACCGCACTACGTAAGGATTGTGACAGGGTATCATCTGCCGAGTGCATCAATAACGGCTCCCAATCTGTGCGGATGATACCGTTGTCTTGGCATAATGGTAAGGCAAGTGGTGTAAGGGGCGCACGCTTATAATTGCGCGCAAGGCTTTCAATTTCCATTGGGCCTTGGCCTTCAAAGCTAGATTTTTTACGTCCCGTGATTAGATAGGCAGCCGCGTCGAACACCCGGCCAACCGCCGAGGTTTCGTGTGTGCCGATATTTTGCGTCCAAGCTTGATAGGCTAAGGGGTGCGCAGCCAGACCGTGATCATATGAATGTCCGGCTTGCCACATTAATGCAGCGGCTGAGCGCCAAGGCTCCCGCCCGGCATGGTCACCACCAGTTAGGGTGAATTCGCGCCAACTGGATACACGCGACCAATTCCCCGGCGACCCGATAAAACCTTCACCGCCCCACAGCGTTCCGTCATCTCCAAAACC
>Ga0209633_10005911_pt1 | contig 10589 bp, 8 predicted proteins | sample Cruoilmetagenom1_FD_187290 | JGI IMG/M metagenome (GOLD analysis project Ga0209633, IMG submission 187290) | Oil polluted marine microbial communities from Coal Oil Point, Santa Barbara, California, USA - Sample 1 (SPAdes) (version 2) | ecosystem: Environmental > Aquatic > Marine > Oil seeps ... | reverse complement strand
CCTGAACCATACCGGTGCGCATAAGATAAACCACTGTCTGGGAGAAGCACTGTTGGCTAAAAAAATGGGTAAAAAGAAACTCATCGCTGAAACCGGTGCTGGGCAACATGGTGTGGCACTTGCCACTGCTGCCGCCTTGGTAGGACTGGAGTGTGACATCTATATGGGTGAAGTCGACATGGAAAAAGAACATCCAAATGTTGTGCGTATGCATATACTCGGAGCAAAGGTCATCCCCGCAACACATGGTCTCCGTACACTCAAAGAAGCTGTGGATACTGCTTTTGAGAACTACATGAAAGATCCTGTCACACAATTTTATGCCATCGGTTCCGTAGTCGGACCACACCCCTTTCCTAAAATGGTAAGAGATTTCCAATCCATCGTAGGTGTAGAAGCCAAAGAACAATTTGCACAAATGACAGGAAAACTGCCTGACAATCTTGTCGCTTGTGTTGGCGGTGGTTCTAATGCCTTGGGACTCTTCACGGCATTTATGGATGATGAAAATGTTACTATGCATGGGGTGGAACCTGCAGGAAGAGATCTTGCTATTCCTGGAGAACATGCTGCAACGATGACAAAAGGGAAACCCGGAGTCATGCATGGTTTCAAATCCTATATGCTTCAAGATGATCAAGGTGAACCTGGAGCAGTTTATTCTGTAGCATCTGGTCTTGACTACCCTTCTGTCGGACCGCAACACGCTTACCTCAAAGATATTGGACGTGTAAACTATGCTTCTATCAATGACAAAGAAGCCATAGATGCATTTTTTGAACTCTCCAGAGAAGAAGGGATCATCCCCGCTATAGAGTCTGCACATGCAGTAGCTTATGCATTCAAATTAGCAAAGGAGCCAAACATTGGCACTATCCTCGTTAATCTCTCCGGTCGCGGAGACAAAGACATCGATTTTGTTGTAGAAAACTATGGTGAAGCATATGGCATTTCTTCAAAATAGTATATTATAAAAAAGGGGAGAGAAACAGATGCAAAAATGGCGATTTGATTTTAGAATATGGCACTGGCTACATGCGGCAGTCATCTTGGGGTTGCTTGGCACTGTATTTCTAAGAAAAACCTTTTTAAGCTGGCGTAGCAACAGTGAACTCCTCACCCAAAAACTGGCAGAGATCAACCTAGAGGTCACAGCCGAACAAGCCAAAGTACTTGCCAAAGCCATCCGTGCTCCCATGTGGGAATGGCATATCCTTTTAGGTTATGCGTTGACTGCGTTACTTCTGTGGAGAATAGCACTCTTTTTTACCAAAAGCGGACAACGAAGTTTCCTACACTTTAAACAAGCCACACTGCACAGAAAAGTAGTCAAAGTAGGTTACGTGGGAATCTATCTTATACTTTTATTCATGGCAGTGACTGGTTTGAGCATCCATTTTCATGAAACACTGGGCATCAGTAAAGAGCTTGCAGGAGATATCAAAGACATCCATGAACTTGTTTTTAATGCAGTGCTAATCTATGTCCCTTTACACATCATCGGTGTAGTGGTGGCAGACCTATATGAAGAAAAAGGCATCATCTCCCGGATGATAAATGGTGGAGGTAAATGAAGAGAGAAACAACGCCTCAGATAAACTAATAGGTAATTTTAAAAGAGATTGCAGTATGCATTACCACGTAGAATGTGGTAACGAGTTAAAACTAATATTTCTTTTTATTAGTCTGACACCATTGTCTTTCACAAGGAACACCATCCTTGTCTCCATCCATTTTTGCATATTTACCACAAAGTTTTAAATAATATTTTGCCTCTTTACATGATTTCATTTGAGAACAATATATTTTCTTTTTACATTGCTGAGGAACCTTATTATATCCTGCATTTAAAAAAATAAATGAAACGACTATCAAACCTAAAGCTAATTTTTTCATACATATCTCCTATTAATTAGACCGAATAATACGTAGCCTTAGAATGATGCACCACCAAAGCAGTAGTACTCTGCTCCGGATGTATCTGGAAGGTTTCAGATAACTCTATTCCAAACTCTTCAGGCTTCAGTAAATCAAAAATCAATCTACTCTGCTCCAGATCAGGACAAGCCGGATAACCAAACGAATATCTTGCACCCTGATACCGGTTCATACGCACATCACGTAAAGATGAGCCTTCATTGTCTGCAATGTTTAAGTCTAAACGTATCTGTTTATGGGCTACTTCTGCCAGGGCTTCTGCCAACTCTACTGAGAAGCCATGTACCATGTTATACTCCAGGTATTTTCCAGCATCATACAGCTCTTTCTCATAGGCTGAGAACTTTGCACCTGCACTGACACAAGTAATTGGTATCACATCATGTCTGTCATGGTGAAAAAAGTCACTCAGTGCACGGTGTGGTTTTCTGCCTTGTCTGGGAAAAGAGAAAGTGCCAACAGCATTACCTATGACTTTGTCTAAAGGCTCACGGTTTGCATTGGCATCGACATTCCACCCTTGAGATTCATCAAAGAGGTATAACTCCTGATCAGAGCTTCTACATGGGTAATACCCATAGATGATGGTTGGTTCAAAGAGCTCTTTTTCTATGAACTCTTTTTTCAAACGTTCATAAGCAGGGTACACTGTCTTGTCCAGGAGTTTTTGATACTCTTCTTTTGTCATACCCTTAGACTTATAACCCCAGTGAAACTTGATAACCGTTCTTTGGTTTACCCAGTTAAAGATCATATCAAGATCCAAGTCCTCTTTTTGAAGTACGCGTCTTCCCCAAAATGGTGGTGTAGGTACAGCTTGAGGTTCCGGCATCTTTAGTTCAGCGAACGGAGGAATGACAACTTCTTTTTTCTTCTTCTCTTCACGCTCTTTCATATCCCCAGCCAAACGTGTGTCAAGCCCTACAGTATTATCTTCATTATATTTTTCTATACGAGACATAGCAATAACCCCATCAAAAGCATCCCTACAGTAAAAGATAGGGCCTTTGTAGATAGGACGGCAGAAGTCATCCACAAAGCTACGCGTGAGTGCAGCTCCACCTAAAAGTACAGGAATGGTCATACCCATCTCTGCCATGGTCTCCAAGTTGTCTTTCATCACAGCAGTTGACTTAACAAGTAAGCCTGACATACCTATGGCTTGTATAGGTTGTTTGTCTACAACATCCAAGTACTCCTGCAGGTCTGTTTTTATCCCTACATTGACCACTTTAAAGCCGTTGTTTGAGAGAATGATATCTACAAGATTCTTACCTACATCATGCACATCCCCCTTCACAGTACCTATGACCAGTGTGGTATCTGTTTCTTTTTCCTGTTTTGTAAGGTGTGGATTTAAGTAATCCACTGTTGTTTTCATCGTTTCTGCAGATTGGAGTACAAATGGCAGTTGCATCTGTCCTGATCCAAAGAGTTCTCCCACTACTTTCATCGCATCTATGAGTATCTCATTGACGATGGTATCGGGGTGTATCTCATGACGTGCTTCTTCTACCAAAGGAAGCATACGCTCTTTGTCACCATCCATAAGGAGTTTGGCTATCTTCTCTTCGTTGGACATCGCCAAATATGCTTCATCATCTCCTTCATCTTCTATGCTTACATCTGAAAAGTATTCTATGAATTTAAAGAGTGAATTTTCATCCGGACTAAAGAGCAGCTCTTCACAAATTTCACGATCTGCATCACTCATCTTAGCCAATGGTATAATGTGCTTCACGTTGATGATCACCGTCGTAAGACCTGCTTGTAAACAATGGTGCAAAAACACAGAGTTTAAGTAACGTCTTGCATTGACATCCAGTCCAAACGAAATGTTTGAAAGACCAAGTGTTGAACCTACTTCAGGATGACGAATGTGCAGTTCGCGTATAGCTTCGAGTGTCTGTATAGCTGCATCTCGGTACTCTAAGTCACCCGAACCTACCGTAAATGTAAGCGTATCAAAAATGAGATTTCTCGGGTCTATACCATGACCATTTACTGCCATGTCATACATACGTTCTGCCTGGGCTACTTTATCCTCTTTGGTCTTTGCCATTCCCACTTCATCGATGGTCAAACATACCAAGGCACAACCAAATTTCTTAGCCAGTGTACAAATGGCATGAAACTTCTCTTCTCCATCTTCAAGGTTGACAGAGTTGATGATAGGTTTACCACCGATACACTTAAGTCCCTCTTCCATCGTATGCACGCGTGTAGCATCTGGCATGAGTGGTAGAGGTATCTTTTGGTTATACAACTCCATGATGGCTTTCATATCAACCGCACCATCACGTCCTGCAAACTCAACGTTCACATCTAAACAGTGTGCACCGTCACGTACCTGTGCCTGCCCTACTGTCAAAGTACCTTCATAATCACTTGCAATGATGAGTTCTCTAAAGGCTTTGGACCCTGTAGAGTTAGAACGTTCTCCTATGAGTAGCGGTGCAGGTTCCTGAAAGAGTTCCGTCGTATTAAATAGTGAAGCGATACTTGGTTCTATGCTTCCTGTAGCTGCTTTTGGCTTGATAATACCTACCACTTTTTTGAGTGCCTGAATATGCTGAGGCGTTGTACCACAACACCCTCCTAAAAAACTCACCCCGTCAAAAGCTGTAAACTCCAGCTGTTTTTCTGTAAACTCATCCGGCCCCATTGGGTAGTACGTGTAGCCCCCACGGTTTTGTGGCAGACCTGCATTGGCATGGACTGAGATAGGTATCGCACAAATCTCAGAGAGTGTTTTAAGATGTTTTTTCACTTGGTCTGGACCTGTACCACAGTTAAGACCAAGAGAAAGAATGTCAAAAGGCTCTAAGATAGTCGCAATGGTTTGTGCGTCCGTACCAATGAGCATAGAACCACTTAGTTCGATGGTCACAGACACCATAATAGGAAGCTTTATATCACGCTCTTCATTGGCATCTTCACAAGCATGAAGCGCAGCTTTTATCTGTAAAGGATCTTGACAGGTCTCAAGTAAAAAGATGTCACATCCACCATCTATGAGACCTAAGGCACAAAGTTTATAGCCCTCATACATTTCATCATAATGTATGTGTCCCAAAGAAGGTAATTTTGTTCCTGGCCCTATGGAACCCAGTACAAATTTAGGTGATTCTTCTGTCCCATACTCATCACATATTTCGCTTACCAGTTCTGCCCCTTTTCTGGAAAGTTCATAGGCACGTTCACCCATCTGATACTCATCAAGTACCCAAGGCATTGTGCCAAAGGTATTGGTCTTAATCAGATCAGCGCCTGCCATCGCATAACGCTTATGTATACGTCCTATCAAGTCAGGAACTGTATCGTTAAGCAGTTCATTACATCCCTCCTGATCTACACCTTTATCATCTGTCCATGCTTCGCTTGGCACTTCGAGATCCTGTATCTGCGTACCCATTGCGCCATCCATGACAAGTATACGTTGTGCTAAAAGTGATTTGATCGTTTCTGCTATAGACAAAAATGCCCCTTTATCCCGAATTATATAATATAATTCAGGTTTATCATAATTTTGTAATTGTAGCAAAGTATGTTTGATTTAGGGTTAATATAAATATGCTGTAAGCTACACATAGGTATTATATATTTGTATAAGTTAAATGTATAAAAAAGCTAAACTCATCGTGAGGTGAGGACAGAAAGTTATGGATCTCATGTAGATTGCCAAACTGCAATTTGTTTCTGCGTATTCTGCCCTCTCAAAAGCTTATAATTCAACCTACTGTAATTCATGGAGAAGAAATGGGAAAAACAATTAAAAACATCATCACCGGTAAAGAAATCACAAAACCTGATCCTGTAGATATAGAGGTTCCATTTGATGGTGGAGTAATGATCACAGAAACTGATACCGCTGGTATCATCACCTATGCCAATCGAAAGTTTAGAGACTTGACAGGATACAGTAAAGAAGATCTTATCGGAGCACCACACAGTATCAACAGACACCCCGACATGCCAAAAGCTGCTTTTAAAGGTTTGTGGGAGACTGTTAAAGGTGGTAATTACTGGGAAGGGTTTGTGAAAAATATGACATCTGAGGGTAAATATTATCTTGTTGTGGTATGGATAAAACCTAAGTTCGATGATGAAGGTAACATTACCGGATATATCGCCGGAAGAAAGATCCCTGATCCTGACTCAATGCAACGCGCATTAGACCAGTATAAAGTTATGATCAATGACGAGAACTAATTAATGGGCACATAGCCCATTAACGCTCACATTTAAATCCTATATAAACTATTTTAACTATAAACTCTTTTTGGCTTCTGTCAAAGCTGCTATCACAGCATCTATATTTGCTTTAGGAATATGTACTTTCCAATCCGGCTCTTCCGCACCTGCTTGAAGAGAGATACCGATACTCGCTACACTCTCACTCTTTGGACCATAAGGTTCTGCTACCGTTGTAATGGATATCTTTCCATCTTTTGTACCACTTAATGTCATTTGATCTATTTTCGTTATTGTTCCACTCATAAAATATCCTTTTTTATTGACTCATTTATTGTAATGCGAATTAATTATATCACAATTATCTAATTATTTTTACGTTTGACCAATCCCGATATTTTTGCCTGCAGACGTAACCACATTTTATGGTCTATAGCAGGGAAACCGGCATAGGTTTTACCCCCTTCAAGTGACTTGGTCACACCACCTTTTCCTGCGATAGTCGTAAAAGCACCTATTTCCAAATGCCCTGCTGTTCCGCTTTGTCCACCCATAACGACATTTCTACCTAAAGTTGTGGAACCTGCAAGCCCTACTTGAGAAGCAAATAAGCTATGTTCACCCACATCACAGTTATGGGCTATTTGTATAAGGTTGTCAAGTTTTGTACCTTTACGTATATAGGTCGTTCCAAATACCGCTCTGTCTATAGTACAGTTCGCTCCTATCTCTACGTGATCTTCTACAACAGCATTACCGTTCTGATAGATCTTTACATGCTCACCAAGCTTCGTATGTGCAAAGCCATATCCGTCACATCCGATCACAGTGCCGCTGTGAATGATACATTCAGCACCGATCTGAGTATGATGATATAAGGTAACATTAGGATGAAGCAACGTTCCTGAGCCCACAGTAACATTGTCACCTACATAACACCCTGCCATGACGGTCACATTATCTCCAAGTGTAACATTGTTTCCAAAACCTACACTTTTATCTATATCACAGCCCTCACCCAATGCAGGATGTTCACCTTTTGTCACCAACTTATGTGCAAAGAATTTAGAAGCCAGTGCCAGTTTCAGATAGGCTTCATCCGTAACAAGAGCAATGGTTGAAGAAGGCAAAAGATCAGCATGCTTTTCATCTATCAGTACTGCTGCTGCTTTTGTCGTTGCTAACTGTGAGGCATATTTACTGTCTGTAAAAAAACTGAGTTGTGTGGGTGTGGCTTCACTTAAGGTATGTATGCCATCTATATTGATGTCATTTCCGTTAAAAGCTATATCTATTTCTTGAGTAATTTGAGAGAGTTTATAAGTCATGTAAATCCTTATATGTAGGGTGTTGTGTCCCCACAACACCTTTAATACGCGTACATTTGGTGTTGTGGGGCCACAACACCCTACGCGATTTAATATTTTTTATTATCTTTCGATAGCCACAACACCACCACGTATGATCTCACAAGGGTTATAACGCTGTGCTGCTTCAATAAAGTGTTTAATACGCTGAGGTTCATCTGCAACCATCGCGATGATCATCTCTTTACCTACATTGACGATACCACCATTATAAGCAGCACATAAAGCACCGATATCTGAAAGGTGTTCAATGATCGGGAATTTAGCAAGAACCATCTCTTTTTCAACCATCTCTTCGTGTTCTATCACCTTATAAACAGGGATCAGTTTATGTAACTGTTTTGTAATTTGTTCCATCACTTTGGCAGACCCATTGGTTGCGATAGTAATATGTGACATATCACTGTTAGGGATAGGTGCTACTGTCAGTGATTCAATGTTGTATCCACGTCCTGCAAAAAGAGCCGTTATACGGGCAAGTACTGAACTTTCATTCAACACGATAACAGAAATAACACGTCTTTCATTTGTAGTATTTGCCATTATTTTGCCTCCTTTTGTGGTAACATCATATTAAAGAGTGCCCCACCTGACGGTACCATTGGAAGTACATCTTCGAAACGGTTCACCGCAACATTCATGAAACATACCTTATCCTGTTCTATGGCATCTTTCACTGCTGCATCAAATTCAGCTTTCGTTGTCACATCATAACCGATACCACCACATGCTTCAGCCAAAGCTTTCCAGTTTGGCTGGAATGTAAGATCTGTTTCAGAGTAACGTTTTTCATAGAAGAATGTTTGCCACTGTCTTACCATTCCGAGGAAATGGTTATTGAGTATCATGTTGATAACCGGTATCTTGTACTCAGCTGCCGTCACCAACTCCTGCATATTCATCAAGATAGAACCGTCACCCGTAACATTGATAACCGTCTTCTCCGGAAATGCTTTTTTAGCACCCAGTGCTGCAGGAAAACCAAAGCCCATCGTTCCCAGTCCGCCGGAATTTATCCATTGGCGTGGTCTGTCGAACGGGTAATGCTGTGCTGCCCACATTTGGTGCTGTCCAACGTCTGATGTGATGATCGCATCTTCACCTACAAGCTCACCGATACGTTCAATAGCCCATTGCGGCTTGATCACCTCATCAGAATCAACAAAGGATTGAGGATGAAGCTCATCATAACGTTTTAAGATACTTCTCCACGCTTCATATCTGTCTGTGTCTACACCATCAAGTTGCGGTATCATCGCTTCAAGTACTTCAGTAATATCTCCAACGATAGGATAATCAACATCTACAAGTTTACCAATGTTAGATGCATCAATATCAACATGAATAATGTCTGCATATTTGGCAAACTCTGAAAGTTTACCTGTTACCCTGTCATCAAATCTTGCACCAAGCGAGATAACCAGATCTGTCTCAGACATTGCCATATTTGAAGCGTAATTACCATGCATACCAAGCATACCGAGAAGCAATGGATTCTTCGCTCCAAGTACGCCTCTTGCCATTAATGTTTCAACAGCAGGTATCTGTGTTTTTTTCGCCAATTCACGTACCAGGTCACTTGCATTTGAAAGGACTACACCACCACCTATATAAAGCAACGGTTTTTTGGCATTCTTAATAGCCTCAACTGCTTTTTCTACCTGTCTTTTATTACCTTTATATGTCGGTTTATACGTTGGGATATCTACAGATTCAGGATAAACGAACTCACCAATGTCTACAGTGATATCTTTAGGGATATCAATGAGTACCGGTCCTGGTCTACCTGAACGTGCAATATAAAATGCTTCTTTCATCAAACGTGGAAGCTCTTCAAGAGAACGTACCAAAAAGTTATGCTTAGTACATGGTCTCGAGATACCTACTGCATCAATTTCCTGGAACCCATCCGTACCGATAAGCTGTGAAGGGACCTGTCCGGAGATGACAACAAGAGGGATAGAATCCATATATGCTGTTGCCAATCCTGTCACTGCATTCGTAAATCCAGGCCCTGATGTGACCATCGCTACACCTACATCACCTGTAGCTCTTGCATACCCATCTGCAGCATGTACAGAAGCTTGTTCGTGACGGTTCAAGATATGCTCGAACCCCTCTTGTTTGTAAATTTCATCGTAAACGTGCATGATAGCGCCGCCGGGGTAACCAAATACGGTTTTAACACCCTCAGCGATAATCGCTTCACATACCATTTGTGCACCACTCATTTGCATGGTTTACACTCCATAATTATAGATTTTTTTGATTATAGCCAAAAAAGATTAGAGTTTAAAGAATTTTATGAGAACATGCCTCTAAAGCGACACCTTCACGTAATCCGTCATCTATCACGACACAGGACTCAAACTCCAATAAAGTATAGAGTTGCTTATAAATAAGTATGCCCGCAGCTATCAGGTCTGAGCGTCCTGTACCTACTGTGATCTCTCTTTCTTCAAAAGGCATGGAGAGTAGTTTTTTTAAGTAGAGATCCAATTCAGTCATTTCAAGAGAAGTACCGTTGACTTTTGAGGCATCATAGGTTTCGTAATTTTGTCCTAATTTCATAGCTGCGACTGTCGTTGGAGTACCCGCTGTGGCTACAAACGAATTTACCTTACCTCTGCTGGCATACATCTCAGCAGCAAACATTTGCATCTCAAACATCTCTTTAGAAAGTGCATTTTGGATATTTTCTAACGTTTCATAACTTTGTGCAATGGTCACTATGCCCACAGGGAAACTTTTGGAGATCGTTTCATTTTCATAACGGAAAATAAGTTCTGTGGAACCTCCGCCTATATCTATAAGGACAAAGGTGTTGGAAGCATGTTGCAATTTTTCAAGTCTCTGTTCCACTGCCTTGAGAGTAAGTCTCGCTTCTTCATCACCGGAGATGATCTCAAAAGATACACCCGTTTCTTCTTTGATCCGGGAGAGTACATTATCGGAATTAGATGCTCTGCGTACTGCTTCTGTAGTAACTGCTTTTACAATATGGTCAGAAAAGTCTATCTTCTCCTGTGCTTCTTTGATAGCTCCTATAATTCGTGAAACAGCTTCATCATTGATGCACCCGTGTTCTGC
>Ga0209633_10005908_pt1 | contig 10592 bp, 11 predicted proteins | sample Cruoilmetagenom1_FD_187290 | JGI IMG/M metagenome (GOLD analysis project Ga0209633, IMG submission 187290) | Oil polluted marine microbial communities from Coal Oil Point, Santa Barbara, California, USA - Sample 1 (SPAdes) (version 2) | ecosystem: Environmental > Aquatic > Marine > Oil seeps ... | reverse complement strand
AACGTACAAAAATTGAATCAAGCTTTATGTTTTTTAATTTTTCTTTAAACATACTTTTATCATAGGGTGAAATATTATTGAAAATAGTATCCATATTTACAATTATATTATATACAGTATCTTTATCTTTTAATAATACTATCTCAATTTCATTTTGATAACAAATTGCTACATCTTGTCCATTAGCAACAGTGATTTTTTGATCTTTTAGTGGATAGAGACTAATGATAGAAGTATAATCTGAATTATACATTGCTAATTTTTTCTTTGTAGTTGTTGGTTTACTATCACAGTATATAGTATCTATTACTTTAACTTGTTTTATATCTGTAGTTTGTACTTTATTTTCCTTTTTACAAGAATAAAAGCATATAATCAATAATATGAATAGTGTTTTTTTCATTTCTTAATACTTATTAAAATTGAATTATTCTTTAATTTATAAAATATTGTATCGTTTCTAGTGATTTTTTTATTTAGCCCAATTTTTTTTAAATTGTATACCGTATCAATGGAAAAATGATTTAATAATAATGTGTCTTGCTTTAAATCATTTAATGAATATTCTAAAAATCCTTCAGGATGATTACTTAAAAGCTTTGTCAACTTCTGGTTTGTATAATAAACATGTGTTTTTATAGTAACTCTTCCGAAAGGAGCATTTACAAAACCATTTTGGTTATAATAATAATTTTCACCTACCAATTCTCCTTTTATTAATTGTCGTTTATTAGTTGAGCTACAGCTAAGAATAAATAATGACAGCATAAGTATGGTTATGAATGTTTTCATGTCTAAAGCCTCTATTAATTTTCAAATGACAATTTAATCATATTCAATTCACCCATTTCAATCCTTTCATTCAAATTTTTATCAATTTTTAATTGATTTCATGTAAATAGTATCTACATATATAATTGTCTTTTCGCCTTTAACATGTAAAAAACCATTATTTGTTCTTCTATAAATACTGTCTCTAATATCAATAATGCTTTCTTCAAACCCTTTTTTTTTAATTTTTAAATACGGTTTTCTTCTTAGTTGCTTAAATCTTCCCTCTCGATAAGATGTGTTTACTATTACTGCTGGTATAATAAACCACCCTTTTTTATTACTATAATAACTACCCTCTAGATTTGAATTCTCAGGATTAGCAGGGTCAATAAGAAAACCTATTTCAACTTTATCTAATGGTAGCTTAGTTTCGTTACTATAAATATAACCTTCAACGCCATCTCTGATAACATATTTGCTATTACATGATAACAAAATAGTTAACAGTAATAAATAGAAACTTAAAAATATAAATATCTTTTTCACTCTTTAATTTTGTATAGAATTATATACTTCTTCTGTTACTTTATTTCCATTGACATCAAAAAAATAGGGCGTATTTTTTAATGTCATTTTCACATACTTCTCACTAAAATAATAGGTGTCAGCTTTATCATAAATAATAGGAATAATAACTTTACCTTCTGAATTGATAAATCCAATTTTAGTATTTAATTCAGCCCTTGCCAATTTATTTTCAAAGCCTATAGCGTCATCGTAGATTAACGGGATTACAAGTTCTCCATTTTCATCTAAAAAACCATATTTACCATTCTTTTTTACGATAGCTCTACCTTCTAAAAACGGGTGTACATTATCATAGCCAACAGGAGTGAACACTTTTTCATTATTTAAATTGATGAAATACTCATCTTCATCCCAGTTTTTTTTGACCAAAAACAAACCATTGCTAGATGCTCTATGTTGAACATAAAAATATTCAAGTGGTATTATTACTTTTCCGTTATAGTCTACATAACCATATTTTTTACTTTTTTTGACTCTAAAGAGTCCGTTACTAAAAGCTAACACTTCATCATATATCATTGGAATAACAATGTTACCCGTGCTATCTAGCACACCATGTGTACTATATTGACCAACTTCATTTGTTTCTTTGTTATTGGTTAGTACCTGCTTATATCCATAGGCTAGCCCTTTACTAAAATCTGTTAAATCAAGATATTCACATGGAATAATTGTTTCTCCTTTAAGGTTTATATATCCATGATAATAATTTCCATTTCTTTTTATTTCTACTTTGATTAATCCATTTTTATGGTCTAATCTGCCAAGTTGTGAATATTTACTAGAAGTAATTTTGACTCCCTTAAAATTATAAACTTCCCACAGTTCATTTTTTTTAAGTCTGATTAATTTTTGTTCATTCCAGAGTTGAACTTCATCATAAATGGGTTTGATAATTTCTTCGCCTTTGATGTTGATAATTCCTTGATTTAAAAGATAACTATAATCATCTTCTTCTATTCTTATTTCTGCTACATGAGCGATACCATTGTTAAAATCAGAAACATAACTATATTTATGTTTGGTTGATGCTTTACCATTAATATTAAACAAAGCATATTTTCCTTTTTCATTTTTCTTAAAATAAGGTAAAGAGTCTTGAGAAAAACAATTCATTGTACTACTAATAATAATAAAAAAGATTAGTGTATTCTTCATTTTTATTCCATTTAAAAGGGCTGTTAAATTTATTAATAAAGTAAAAGTAATATACAACTTACCCTTAAAGATGTAACAATCAATATTCGTTTGAAATGGATGTATATTCGTCTTTTAGTGAAGAAAGTGAACTTTTTGATGGGTATTATTCTCCCCATTTTTGATCTATATTTTCATTCCACATTATTCTAGCAAATTTTTTAAAACCAGCAGGACTTTCTTCAAAGTCTTTGTCAAATTTATAGTCACCCCCCATATATTCATTTTCATTTAATTGAATTCTATTTTCGCCTCTCATTCCATATTTTTGATTGCCTTGATACATAATTATTTTCATTTCACTTGGGCTCACATCACCATGGCAAACTTTAGTGTACATCAACCAGACTTCAACAAGTCCGTTATTGTCAAGATCTGTAATGTGTAAGGTGTTTTTAATAAAGTTTGCTTCTATATCTACAGGACAGTCAGAAATATAATCATAGACCTTCCATTGTAGTTTGTAGCTATTTCCAATTTTAATATAATGATAAGCAAATAACTCTGCATCTGCTCCATCATTATCATCATGTGAAAATTTTGAACTGTTATGGATACCTGTCTCTGTTGTTATGATGATATGTTTTCCTTTTTTATCCGTCCAATTGACAGCATTTATAATTCTGCCTTCGTATGTAATTGCTTTTGGTACATTTTCAAATGAAATTTTAATAAAATCAATGTCATCATTACCTCTTTTTAGATACTTATTAAAATCTTCTGGCACTATTGAAGTTTGTATGAAACTCTCTTTTTGTTTGTCATACAATTTACTGCAATTCTCTTGAAAACTACTATAGACACTACCCCAATCTTCTATATTAGCATCTGGTAATACCATTTTAGTTTTTATTACTGGCAAAGCTATCATCTTGTCATTTTCATCATCCCAACCTAAATTCCAATTCCCTATATAATCATTAGTTATTAAATTAACACTTGATTCTCCACTTCCTTCATTGCCTGCATTACCATACTCATATCGACTCATACCAATAAGTTGTACTTTTTTAGTTTTTTTATTAAATCTAAATTGCGATGTATACCCCGCTCTCATAAAATTTACTGAGATTTTAAAACCACTTTTGGTTTCTGAAATAAATAAAGGTTCTTCCATTTCTTCACTTATAATTTCTTTAAAGTCTTGACTTGAAAGTTTACAAATTATTCTGCCATTTTCTTCGTCAATTAAAACGATGTCGTTTACACCGTCTCCATCTAGGTCTTTTGTTAAGGACTTTTGCCCAAAAGCTGTTTGTTGCATTAAAAACAACAATATTATATAGTATGTAGTTTTCATGTTTTTTATTAATTTTTTTCCAATAAGCATCTTTTTGTACGAAGCGTTTAGTGTCTTTATTGAATTCTAAAACAATAGTATCATAATTAAAGCATTCTTTGTTGTTTTTAGCATAATAATCATAGAGTTTTATATCGTTTTCTTTAAAAACATAATCGAGTAAGGCATATGAGTTATCTTCATAATGTTCATTACAATTGTCTTTATAATTATAAAAATTAGTAAATAGTTGTTTAGGAAGTAAATTGTAAAACTCTATTTTGCTTTTATTAAGTTTGCCATTTTTATATTGGTAAGTAGTAAAAGAACTACCATCACCTACATGATCTACTGCAAGAACTAAATAACTACCATCGTTAGCTTTAAATAGTTTTAATGACCAAGAACCATCAACCACCTGAACAAAAAAATGAGAATCACTAATAAATTGTTTTTGAAACATACCAGAGTCATCATTAGATAAACTTTCTGTTTTTTTATATGCATCCACAAAGGTTTTTCTATCTTCTACAGACCAATCCCAAGTACCTCTAGACTTTCCTGGAAGTAATGATATTACCTTTAATAAAGTGTCATTACTTGAGGACTCTTTCTCTTTTTCAATCCGTTTTACTAAATCAACATATTCTTTTTCCATTTTAGTAAGAATGATGTTATTTGTTAAGCTTTTAGAAATATTTTTATACTTTTTAGAGAAATAAGCTTTTAATTCAGGATTATTAAAAGTATATCCATGACGTGCAAAGATATCATTCCTAATAATTCTTAACTCTTCGATTGGTTTACTTCTTAATTCTTTTACACTTAAAAAATGCAACTCATTATTTTGAGCCATCAAAAAACTTGTTTTGACTAAGAGGAAGATTAGTATTAGAGTTGTTAATTTCACAGGTTTAATTGATTAGTTATAGTTACTCTTATTTATCCATTTTAAAATCATCTCATCAGAAAAGAGCTTACCAATAATTCTATAGTTAGAATCATTTAACGGATTTTTAGTATCTATTTTTTCTGAAAGCACTCCAATTTCAGGTTTATAATAGCTTGAATGTATAAAGCGAATTTTCTTATCTTTTATTGTAATAAAACCTACATGTGCATCGAGTCCTATCAAATACAATCCGTTTCCTGATTTCTTTAGATAGTTCTCAATTACAGAAATTGACACTCCAGAAAATCGTTTTATATTGTTTTTTGAAAGTTTTTTAATAAATACCTCTGAGGCAGATTGTGCCCATTTTATTCTTGGAATTTTAAAGCCAACATCTGTCAATACATTCGTTACAAAATAACCACAAGCAATTTTTCCTTTTTTTGGGATTCTAGACATTCCGTTAAAATCCCACTCTGTACCGTACCAATGTGGAAAAATTTCAGTGCTAATAAATTCTAATAAGTAATTTCTAGCAACAATTATTATAGTGTCCTTTTGATTTGCATCAGTATTATTATATGCTTTGCTATAGGCATCTCTTTTGGCTATAATTTCTGTAAGTAATTCATTGTACTCTTTTTTATTTTCTTGTGCATTACAGTTTAAAATGATAAATAGACTAAAAAGTATTAGTAGTGTTTTCATTTGTTAAAAAATTTTCTCTGTTTGCATTTTATTCTTTAGATTCTTCTGCGTATTTCGGTCAGACCATTCCACTGATTTTGGATTAACAATGCCACTTGCTATCAAAATAGACAATATGTGCATTTTTTTACATTGATAAACTAAGTTCAACCTAAACTGTGAAAAAATCTTAGGTAGACATCAGGTTACTATGGTACTGCAAACAGTATTGTATCACCTTCAATATAAATAATATATTCTTGTTCTTTATAGCTAAAACCAAAACCTTGTTCAGCTTTGTGTTCAGGAATTATTTTTGACAATTCTTTATTCTCTGTATTATAACGCCAAATACAGGCTAAACCTGTACTGTGATTGTCAAAATAAAGAATTTTATCATTTAATGACCAAGAAAGGTTTCCTACAATAAAACCATCTTCAAAATCTTTGGTTACAAATTCGATACTTGTATCTTCATCAGTAGCATAGTGTATGCTTAACTCACCATTCATAGCTTCAGCATATATACTGTGGTCGTGATTATAAGCTTGATTCATTGTCTCTTGATAGCCATCTAAATAGCCTTCATTTTCTACTTTTCTTTTTGTTCCGAGCTCATATCTATTTTGGTAATAATTGATATAGTCTTCTCTATGACTCATATCAAAATAGAGGTAATTATCTATAATAAACACCGTACTTCTATTAAAAAAATGCCAATCGGGTACATCTTCATATTCGGTAGTTGGTTCTGAAAAAACGGTATGTGTTTCTCCTTTATCATCTACTTCATAGATACTAATAATCGCTTGATTACTAGCATTTGTAGTGAATGTAAAATACATATAATAGATATATCCGTGTATTTCGTAAGCTAAAACTTTGAGCAATTGTTCGTCGTCTATTTTTCTCACTACTTTTTGCTTCCAAGGCACAATACTTATTGGTTTTGCTACGCCTTTGTTCTCAAATAGCAAAGGGTTAATGGGTTCTTTATTTTTATGTACTTGTACAAACCCATCTTCAAATAGTTGATTTTGAGCGTTTACACTTAGGCTTATTGTTATGCTCATAGATAATAGTAGAATTATTTTTTTCATTTCTTAATTATTTTTTAAACCATTTTTATATGTGAGACTTTCTATTAATTTCCCATCTGCGTTATATTTATTAACGCTACCATTGCCATTTGTTAGCGTACCTTTCTCAAGTACATTTCCTTTATTATCCATGCAAATTACAATGTCAATCAATTTATCTCCTTGCCACGTTTCTATTTTATAAATCAATACGTTATTCTTAGTCATGTGTCAATCTATATTCGTTACGCATGAATTAATATTTGTTCCCATTTTTTTTACTTTTTGATGAGAAATAATAACCAAAAGAAAATATTAGAATTGTAATAGTATATTTTAGGTTATTGCTATTATATTATTGTTTATCTTCTTGTGCTATACAGTTTGAGATGATAAATAGACTAAAAATTAATAATAGTGTTTTCTTTATATATTCTTATAATGAAGAAATGATAAAAATAATTTCAGCTTAAAGACTCAACAATATTTATTTCAACTACAATCTTGTCCAGAATGAATTATCATCATTCCAAGTTTTTGTTTCTGTTTCTATTTCTTTATGTAATTGTTGCTTTACTTTTTTGATTAACTCTTTAGCAGTCTCATTAAATACAAATGTTGCATTGTAATTAGACTCTATTTCATCTATATAGGTTTTAAATTCTTTTCTTTCTTTATCAGTTACGGGTTCTTTAAATAAAAAATCAAGACCAGGAATCCACCCTTTTCTACCCCCTTCTATATAGACTTGACTTGAATCTAATTTTAGTTTTCCCTTTTCATCTACGTTATACATTTGTATTCTTGCTCCATACGGACTCACTGGAGCATCGCCAGTAGTACACCAAAAACTATAGAAAGTAATGGTTGAATCTGTAACTGTATAGTCTCCAATTTTTAAAGATTCACTATTACAATCTCCTATAGATTCATTTAATATATGAGTTAATAGTTTTGTGGAATCTTTTCTGTATAGGTTTAATACTTGAATATTTTCATTTTCTACATTTACTTTTGTCTCTTTTTTTAATTCAAAAGAATAGTTGTTAAGCAGAATGGTCTCAGTCTGAGAAAAGGCAATGAGACTAAACAATAGTAATAATGTACTTAGATAAGTTTTCATGATAATTTCTATTCTTATTAGGAACTCCAGTAGAGTTTGATTCTACAGCAATTAGACTCTCTCATTAACTTTAATATTCAACTTTTCTATTAGTGAAATTTTCTTCTTTATATTTCTCAATAAATTCAATAGGTACTTTAACGTCTGCAAAAAGAGATTCTCCTTCTATCATATACCAAATTTCAACAGTCAATGTACCTCTCATTTTTTGAGGATTTAGATCTACTAGATCCTCTTTTTTACATCCGTAACTACCAAACCATCTATTTTGTACAGCTAAATGTTTAGGGAATTTTGCTGCTTTAATCTCTTCAAAAACACCTTTTTTTATTGATTTATAAAACCTAAAAGTTGTTTTTCTTAAATGTGTTTCTCTGTCATAATATATCAAGTAAAAATCATCTTTATAGAACTTAATTACTAAAGGTATATAGGGAGTTTTATGTATGTGTTCAATATCATTATACTTAAATTTGAGATGATTTTTATAATCTCCGCCACCCCAACCAGCTGCATGACCTCCATAATATTTTTTTTGAGATGTCATAAACTCTATTGGAATTTTTACCTTTTCTGAAACTTGAGTGTTTTCAATCCAAGTAGAAGTATCTCTTTGGACAGACAAATAGTAAACATAACCAGTAATTAAAATTATTAAGCCTAATATTGTGAACCCAAAATATTTTAAAAATTTCATTACTATTGTTTTCATAAAGATGTTTCTATAGTATCTAAATTATACTTTAACTCTTTAAACCTCATCAAATCTTTTTTTAATTCTTCAAGTGTTTTATTTTCAACAGGATCATCTTTTAAAGGAGAGAAGCCACGACATTCTTTGGTGAATATTGATGCATAAGTGTTGATGCCAAGCTTAAAGTCACTTACTATTTCCATTGGAAATTTAGCATTTTCGAGGCTTAATAAGTATTGTTTAAGAGTATCAGAAACTCTACTTTGGATGGTTTGATTATTGTCTTTTGTAAATATTATACCTAATCCTTTTGCCCCAAAACCGACTGTATCTATAACCTTATTGTTTGATGTTAGATATATATCTATATTAAAAAAATAAGTTTTCTCTTCATTTATCGAAGATGAATCTGTGACTAAGGCATTTATATAGAACTCATCATTAATTGATGTAATTTTAAAATCAGTAATTGCTATTGTATCTTTATCATTTAGATTAGTTTTTGATATTCTTCTTTTTGCTATTTCTTTTTCTAATAATTTTATTCTAGCAGCTTGTTTTTCAATATAATCATGTGATAACTGGATAACTTCTACAAATGATTTGCCTTGTACTATTTTTATAAATAATTCTTCAGCAGACATTTTCATGTCATACTTCTTTGGATAGTTTGCTTTTTCTCTTAAAGATGAAATTTCTAAGACTTTCAGTGCTTTTTTTAATTGTTGCTTTTCAATTGGTGTTTTGCCCTCTTCAAGTTTACTCTTAATATTATCTATTTGTATTTCTGGATCTTTTTGAGAAAACAAACTGCATCCTGTAAAGGTGCTATTTATAATAAACAGTAAAAGTAGTACATTGATTTTCATTAATATCGCTTTTTAAAATTTATGATATAAAAGTAAAATATATACTTAATTTAAATTAACTCAAATGTATATTCGATGAACTTGAGTAGATATTCGCTATACCACTTCAAAACTAATTAAAACTCATTCTTTTGAATAAGCTACCGTCAGAATTGTAAGCTTTCCAAACACCTACTTGTTTATCATTTTTATATTTACCAGTAATCTTTATTTTCCCATTTAGAAAATATTCTCTGTATTTGCCATGTCGTATTCCGTTTTTAAAGAAAAGCATGATTTGTGTTTTTCCGTTTTCATATTTCTTTTGATAAGTTATGGCATTTAAATCTTCTAAATAAACTTCATCAATATTAAAAATTCCTTGACTGCCGTCAATAGTTAAATCACTTTCTGTCTCAACGTTAGAGTCAGCTATATTAAATATTGATCCAACAAGGTTAATATCATTAAACTGATCTTTTGATTTTACAATTTCAGGATCTTGATAATTTACCACTAAGCTACTTTCAAATAAATTCTTGTAAGGTGTTAATTGAAAACCAATTTGAGGAAAACAGATAATATAATCTTTATTTGTTGCTAACTTTTTTAAGGTGTTTTTATCTGCATTGTACTGTAAATGTTTATATAAAGTTGGTGTATTTATATAGGTGAAAATACTAGACTTCTTGTCGAAACTCTTCATAAAAGTATTGTAATCATCAGAATTTGATAAGGTTTCTTTCTTTTTATAATCATTAATAATATGCTTTAGTGTATTGGGATGATTGCTAAAAATAACATAGTTATCAATGCTAGTAAAGTAAGGTTTTTCTAATTCGTCAAACATATTTCCAAAGAAAACTTTATAAAAGCCTTTGATTGCTAAAAAGTTTATTTCATGACCTTTATAAATTATCTTTTTAAACTTTACTGGTGTTTTCTTTTTAATTTGTTTTAAGATAAAGTCAAGATTTGTTTTTGCCTTATTAATATCATTGGTCTTAATAATTAAGGCTATTTCATTTTTAGCTGAGGCTTTTGAAGTAGATTGCATGTGTACTAGACCGATTTCAGTACCAAACCAACTCATAAAATTTTCTTTTACATTTATTTTAAGTAAGTCTTCTACCTTAACTAAATTATTTTGATAGGTTTTATAATGTTCAGGGTTCTCTTGTTGTATACTCTCAAAATTTTTATAAAATTCAGTAAAACTATCAAACGCAAAACTCATATAAATAGCAGTACGTTTAGGTGCAATTTTGGCTACTGTTCTTTTCCCTACACCTGATTTCTGCATGGCTTTAATATAATTTTCTGTATTTTCATTTGTATTAGTAAAGCCATTAGCAAAAATAATTTGATCAGATTTTAAATCGAAATTAAAGCCAGAGTATACTAAATTATTACTCATTGAATTGATAATAT
>Ga0209633_10005907_pt1 | contig 10592 bp, 6 predicted proteins | sample Cruoilmetagenom1_FD_187290 | JGI IMG/M metagenome (GOLD analysis project Ga0209633, IMG submission 187290) | Oil polluted marine microbial communities from Coal Oil Point, Santa Barbara, California, USA - Sample 1 (SPAdes) (version 2) | ecosystem: Environmental > Aquatic > Marine > Oil seeps ... | reverse complement strand
ACTCCACCTTCGCGCACCTGAAGAACCGGCCTGCGCTGCTGGAGGAATTGCTCAACGACAAGACCTCCTACGGAGAGACCTTCTTCGTGCCGCCGCGCGCCCGCTGGCACGAGAGCTGGGCCGACGAGGAAGGCAACGAGGCGCCGCCGCTCAAGCACCTCAAGCACGACATCGGCGCCATGCTCAACAAGGCCGTTGCCGCCATCGAGGACGAGAACGACGCCTTGGCCGGGGTGTTGAAGAACAACATCGACTTCAACGCCGTCAAGGGCAAAACCAAGATCCCAGACCAGAAGTGGAAAGACCTGCTCGACCACTTCAATCAGCCGCAGTTCGTGCTGGTCAACGACAACTTCGAGTTTCCCGATCTCCTGGGCGCGGCCTACGAATACCTGATCAAGTTTTTCGCCGACAGCGCCGGCAAGAAGGGCGGCGAGTTTTACACCCCCGCCGAGGTGGTGCGCCTGCTGGTGCAGCTCACCAAGCCGCAGGCGGGCAACACAGTGTACGACCGCCACGGCGGGCTCGGGCGGTTTGTTGATCCAGGCGCACCAGTACGTCGAGGAACAGGGCCAGGACTCCAACGACCTCGCGCTCTACGGCCAGGACTCCAACGGCACGGTCTGGCCCATCTGTCATATGAACATGATTCTCCACAACATCACCCGCTTCACCATCGAAAACGGGGATACGCTGGAGGACCCGCAGGTTCTGGAAAATGGGCTGCCGCGCAAGCTCGACCGCGTGCTCGCCAACCCGCCGTTCTCCCAGAACTACAGCCGCGCCAGCATGACCTTCACTAGCCGCTTCCGCGAGTTCTGCCCGGAAACCGGCAAGAAGGCCGACCTCATGGTCGTGCAGCACATGATCGCCAGCCTCAAGCCCGACGGCCACATGGCCACCATCATGCCCCACGGCGTGTTGTTTCGCGGCGGCAAGGAAAAGCTCATCCGCGAACTGTTGATCGAGGACGACAGCATCGAGGCCGTCATCAGCCTGCCGCCCGGCCTGTTCTACGGCGCCGGCATCCCGGCCTGCGTGCTGGTGGTCAACAAGAGCAAGCCCGACGCGCTGCGCAACCAAGTGCTGTTCATCAACGCCGACCGTGAATGCGCCGAAGGCAAGAACCAGAACAAGCTGCGCCCGGAAGACATCGAAAAGATCGACCACGTCTTTACCCACAAGCTCGGCATCGACAAATACAGCCGCCTGGTGGACAGGGACGAAATCGTCAGCCAGCACGACTACAATCGCAACATCCGCCGCTACGTGGACAACACCCCCGAGCCGGAGCCGGAAGACGTGCAGGCCCACCGGATCGGCGGCGCCCCGGAGAGTGAGGTCGCCTCCAAGCAGACCGAGCTCGACAAGTTCGGCATCAAACCTGACATCTTCGCAGTTGCATGAAAACAAAAGAAAACCAGATCGAACAAGACTTAATTGCCAAGCTTGAAGATCTCAAATACGCCTATCGCCCAGACATTCGCGACAAGGCCGCGCTTGAGCAAAACTTCCGCGAGAAGTTCGAAAAGCTTAACCGTGTCAATTTAACCGATGCCGAATTCGCCCGCCTGCGCGATGAGATCATCACCGCCGATGTCTTCACCGCTGCACAGTCCCTACGTGAAAAAGGCAAATTCAACCGCGAAGACGGTACACCGCTGGAATTTACCCTGGTCAATATCAAAGACTGGTGCAAAAACGACTTTGAAGTCATCAACCAGCTGCGCATCAACACCGACAACAGCCACCATCGTTATGATGTCATCCTGCTCATCAATGGCATGCCGGTGGTACAGATTGAACTGAAAACATTGCAGATCAGCCCGCGCCGCGCCATGGAGCAGATCGTCGATTATAAAAACGACCCCGGCAACGGCTATACCAATTCACTGTTCTGTTTCATGCAGTTGTTCATCGTCAGCAATGGCAATGACACCCGCTACTTTGCTAACAATCGCAACAAGCATTTCAGTTTTAATGCCGACGAGCGTTTTTTACCTATCTACCAGCACGCCGATAAAGCCAACAATAAAATCGCCCACCTGCACGACTTCGCTGATGACTTCCTCGCCAAATGTACATTGGGGCAGTTGATCAGCCGCTACATGGTATTGGTACAAAGCGAGCAAAAAATGCTCATCATGCGCCCTTATCAAATCTATGCGGTTAAGGCCATCGTCGACGCCATTCACGAGAATCGTGGCAATGGTTATATATGGCACACCACCGGCAGCGGCAAGACACTCACTTCCTTCAAGGCATCGACCTTACTGAAAGATAATCACGAAATTGAAAAGTGCCTGTTTGTGGTGGATCGCAAAGACCTCGACCGCCAGACCCGCGAAGAATTCAACAAATTTCAGGAGGGCTGTGTCGAGCAAAACACCAATACTGAAGTACTGGTGCGGCGCATGTTGTCGGAAGACTTTGCCGATAAGGTGATTGTCACCACCATCCAAAAGCTTGGCCTGGCGCTGGATGAAAATAGCAAGCGCAACCAAGCGAAAACCAAACAAGGCAAGCAAACCTACAAAGAGCGTCTGGAACCCCTGCGCGACAAACGCGTTGTCTTCATTTTCGACGAATGCCACCGTTCCCAATTTGGCGAGAACCACAAAGCGATAAAGGAATTCTTTCCCAAGTCGCAGTTGTTCGGTTTTACCGGCACGCCAATCTTTGAGGAAAATGCCACTTATAAGCAATTCGATGGCAATGTGGGTTATTTCAAAACCACTAAAGACATCTTCGAAAAAGAACTACACGCCTACACCATCACCCACGCTATCGAAGACAAAAATGTACTGAGCTTCCACGTCGATTATTTCAAAAAGGATGGCGACAACAAGCCGAAAAAAGGACAGACATTTCCATCTGAAGTGGTCATCAACGCCATACTGGAAAAACACGACAGCGCCACCAACCAGCGCCGATTCAACGCCACACTGGCCACCGCTTCGATTAACAATGCCATTGAATACTACGAGCAGTTAAAGCGTATTCAAGCGAAAAAACAGGCCGAAGATGAAAACTTTGTGCCACTAAATATCGCCTGCGTCTTCTCGCCACCCGCACAGGCCGTGGCCAAAGATAATGACAGCAACAACGACAAAAACGTAAAAGACATCAAACAGCTACAGGACGAGCTGCTGCAGGAAAAGGAAGATAATAAAGTCGAGCCAGAAAAGAAAAAAGCCGCGCTCAAGAAAATCATTGCCGACTTCAACGCACAGTACGAAACCAATCACGACCTCTACAACTTTGACCTTTACTATCAGGATGTACAGCAGCGCATCAAGGATCACAAATACCCCAATGCCGACTTACCGCGTAAAGGCAAAGAAAAGATCGACATCACCATCGTGGTAGACATGCTGCTCACCGGTTTCGACTCCCAATACCTCAACACCCTGTACGTGGATAAAAACCTCAAACATCACGGCCTGATTCAGGCCTTCTCGCGCACCAACCGCGTACTTAACGACAGCAAACCCTGGGGTAATATCCTCGATTTCCGCTTTCAGGAAAGTGAAGTGGATGCAGCCATCGCGTTGTTTTCCGGCGCTGCCAAAGACAAAGCGCGAGAAATCTGGCTGGTCGACCCCGCTCCAGTGGTGGTGGAAAAATACCAGACGGCTGTAGACCAACTGCAAACCTTTATGCAATCCAAGGGGCTGGACTGCGAGCCTTCGCAAGTGCTAAACCTCAAGGGCGATACCGCCAAGGCGGAATTCATCAACCACTTCAAAGAAGTGCAAAAACTCAAGACCCAACTAGAGCAATACACCGACCTTGATGACGACAATAAGGAAACCATCGAGCAAAAACTGCCCACCGATAGCCTGCGCGGTTTTAAGGCGATGTATCTTGATACTGCACAAGAACTAAAGCGCAAACAGGGAAAAGGCAACGATGCAGAAGACCCAGTGCAACAACTGGAATTCGATCTGGTGCTGTTTTCTTCAGCAGTCATCGACTACGACTACATCATGGCGCTAATTGCTAAGTCTACACAGAAGACCGGCAAGCAGAAGATGACCCGCGCGCAACTGATCGAACTCATCAGTTCCCATGCCAACCTGATGGAAGAGCGTGAAGACATCATCGCCTATATCAGCAGCCTGAAAGCGGGCGAAGCACTCAATGAAAAAGAAATCCGTGAAGGCTATCAGGCCTTCAAGGCGCAAAAGGCCGCCGAGGCGTTAAACCATATCGCCGGCAAACACTGCCTGCAAACCGAAGCACTGCAAGCATTCGTCGATGCCATCATGAGCCGCATGATTTTCGACGGCGAACAACTCACTGATCTACTGGCACCGCTGGAACTGGGTTGGAAAGGGCGGCGAGTGGCCGAATTGGCATTGATGGAAGACCTGCTTCCCTATCTGCAAAAACTGGCCGAAGGGCGCGAGATTTCGGGGTTGAATGCTTATGAGTAAGCAAGAGAAAAAAGGGTTGGTGCCGGTGTTGCGGTTTCCTGAGTTTCTAGATGCGGTGGAGTGGAGGCAAGTGACCTTTAGGGAGCTAAGTTTGGATGTTAGCGATGGTAATTATTCATCAAAGTATCCCAGGCAATCAGATTTTATAAAAAGTGGAGTTCCCTTTTTAAGGGCAAATAACTTGAAATTTGGAACGGTATCCGATGAGGATATGCGCTTTATTTCAATGCGGCAGCACAAAGAATTAGCGAAAGGGCATCTGAAGGAAAATGACATCTTAATATCAACGCGCGGTGAACTTGGAACCGTCGCCCTTGTTCCTGATCGGCATATTGGATCAAACATAAACGCACAACTTGTTCGCATAAATACTAAAAACAAGCTAGTTAATACATTCCTATTTCAGCTTTTGGATTATTCGCGAACTATTGGTTTGATTGACGCGCTTTCAACTGGTACTGCGTTGAAACAATTGCCAATAGGTAAGTTAAATCAACTATCTCTTCAGATTCCAGAAGTAAGAGAAGAACAACAAAAAATCGCCGATTGCCTCACTTCCATCGACGAACTGGTCACCGCCCAAACCCAAAAACTCGACGCCCTCAAAGCCCATAAAAAAGGCCTGATGCAGCAGCTCTTCCCCGCCGAAGGCGAAACCATGCCCGAACTGCGTTTTCCTGAGTTTCGGGATAAGGAGGAGTGGGCAGATAAACCTTTAGGGAGTATTTGCTCTAGCATCTCTTCGGGTAAAGATAAAAACGATATTAATGGTATCTATGACTTATATGGATCGACTGGAGTAATTGGAAAAACATCAAGTGATTCTTTTACAGGGGATTTCATTTTAGCGGCTAGGGTTGGGGCGAACGCTGGGCTATTAACTAGAGCATCTGGAATATTTGGAGTAACGGATAACACGCTAGTAATTTTCTTAAAGAAATCTGAGAAAATTGATTTCATATATTATTCACTTGATAGGATTGGCTTAAATAAAATGGTATTTGGTTCTGGACAACCATTGATTACCGGTAGGCAATTAAAGGATCTCAACATTAGCTTTCCTGATCCAGATGAGCAACAAAAAATCGCTGATTGCCTCTCCTCAGTCGACGAACTGATCACCGCCAAAACCCAAAAAAACGAAGCTCTAAAAGCCCATAAAAAAGGCCTAATGCAGCAGCTTTTCCCTGCAATGGATGAGGTGATTGCATGAGCAATAAGCCAAAAATTTATCGTTATAAAACCCTCCGCAATGTTGTCACGCGATTAAGGGACGACCTACGTATAAAAGAGAATGGCGGATTCGATTTTGTTTTGCTATTTGCATATAACGGCACAGGTAAAACGCGCCTGTCGATGGAGTTTAAGGATGCTGGAAAGCGTAAAAGAGGTATTGAACGAGATACGCTTTATTTTAATGCATTCACTGAAGATTTATTCTCTTGGGATAACGATTTAGAAAATGATCGAGATCGCGCACTAATAATAAACGCAGATTCAAAGTTTTTTGACGGTTTTAAACAACTGGCATTAGAGGACCGTATTTTTTCTTACCTTGAACGCTATGCCACATTCAATTTCAAAATAGATTACAGTCACTGGAAGGTTGTTTTTAGTCAGGAAGTTAGTAATCCAAAATACAGGCCAGGATCTCAAGAACCTGAGACGGTTATTGAAGACAACATAAAAATATCCCGTGGTGAAGAGAATATCTTTATTTGGTGTATTTACCTCGCAATCTGTGAATTAGTGCTGGATGGATCTGAGGCCTATGACTGGGTGAAGTTCTTCTACATTGATGACCCAGTTTCATCATTAGATGACAACAATACCATAGCGATTGCCAGTGATTTATCCAAGCTACTAAAGAAAGGCGAGGGTAGTCAGATAAAGACGGTTATCTCTTCGCATCACAGCTTGTTTTTTAACGTTATGTGTAACGAGTTGAAAAAAACAGCGAATAAAGCATATTTTTTACATCAAAGTAATAGTGATGGTTTTTATACTCTCCGTGCTACCGATGACACGCCATTTTTTCATCATGTTGCTATGCTTGCCGAACTACAGAAAGCGACTGAAACTGGAAAACTCTACACACATCATTTCAATATGCTACGTAGCATTTTAGAAAAAACGGCAACATTTTTTGGGTTTAAGGATTTTTCTGATTGTATACATGGGGTTGATGATGACGTTCTTTTCTCTCGCGCGTTAAACCTGTTAAGTCACTGAAAGCATTCCGTATTCGATCCAAGTGAGATGAATGATGATAATAAGCGGTTGTTTCAAAATATTCTAAGTGGATTTCTTGAGAGTTATAGCTTCGACTTTCCATAATTCAAGGGCTTAAACAAGTTATTAAGTGGACTATAGATGACCAAAGAAGAACTCAATCAACTTGGTAAAACCCTCTGGGGCATTGCAGACCAGTTACGTGGTGCAATGAATGCCGACGACTTCCGCGATTATATGCTGTCGTTTCTGTTTTTGCGTTACCTCTCGGATAATTACGAAGCGGCGGCCAAGAAAGAGCTGGGGCGGGACTATCCAACACCTGTAGGCGATGATCGCCGTACCCCGCTGGGGATCTGGTACGAAGAGAATGCCGACGATGTCGTCGATTTTGAAAAACAGATGCGCCTCAAGGTGCATTATGTGATTGAACCGAAACATCTATGGAGCAGCATCGCCGAGATGGCGCGAATGCAGCACGCCGATTTATTGGAAACCCTGTGGAACGGTTTTAAGTACATTGAAGAACAATCATTCGAAAGTGCGTTTCAAGGCTTGTTCTCCGAGATTAATCTGCACTCGGAAAAGCTAGGCAAGAAACCATCAGATCGCAACGCAAAACTCTGTACCATCATCCAGAAAATTGCAGAGGGAATTTCTCAGTTCAGCACCGACACCGATATTCTGGGCGATGCCTATGAATACCTGATCGGTCAGTTCGCCGCTGGTTCCGGTAAAAAGGCGGGCGAGTTCTATACCCCGCAACAGATCTCCAGCATTCTTTCGGCTATTGTCACGCTGGACAGTCAGGAGCCAAAAACAGGTAAGAAGAAAAAGCTTAACAAGGTATACGATTTCGCTTGTGGCTCCGGCTCGCTATTGCTCAATGTGCGCAAGCAACTAGGACGGGGCGGCATCGGCAAGATTTACGGTCAGGAAAAAAATATCACTACCTTTAACCTGGCGCGCATGAACATGCTGCTGCACGGGGTTAAAGATACCGAGTTCGAGATTCACCATGGCGACTCGCTATTGAACGACTGGGATGTCTTGAACGAAATGAACCCCGCCAAAAAATTGCAATTCGATGCGGTGGTGGCCAATCCTCCTTTCAGCTACCGTTGGGAGCCGAACGATGCCCTGGGTGAAGATTTCCGTTTTAAAAGCTACGGCCTTGCCCCGAAATCCGCCGCAGATTTCGCCTTTCTATTGCACGGCTTCCACTTCCTAAGTGACAGCGGCGTGATGGCGATTGTTCTACCCCACGGCGTACTTTTCCGAGGTGGTGCGGAAGCCCGAATCCGCACTAAACTACTCAAAGATGGCCATATCGATACTGTGATCGGCCTGCCAGCCAATCTGTTTTTCTCCACGGGTATACCGGTTTGTATTCTGGTTCTGAAACGGTGTAAAAAGCCCGATGACGTTTTGTTCATTAACGCCAGCGAACACTTCGAAAAAGGTAAGCGACAAAATAAGTTGTTGCCAGAAAACATCGATAAGATTGTCGACACCTACCAATACCGCAAAGAAGAAGATAAACGTTATTCCCGTCGAGTATCGATGGAAGAAATAAAAAAGAATGATTACAACCTGAATATTTCTCGCTATGTCAGTACCGCCATGCCTGAGGAAAAAATCGACTTGCAAGAAGTAAATGATGAGCTGGTGAGCCTGGAAGAAAATATTGTTAAGTACACCAGCAAACACAATGAGTTTCTGAAGGAGCTTGGTTTGTCTTTTTTGCCTCTAGAGAATAAGTAAAGTGGGGCATGGTAACCATAGTTAGGTGGTTTCGTTCGAGTAGCATTCCCGCCCGCCATTGTTCGCGGTTTCGTTAATGGATCGGTGTTGCCTGCCCAGCCATGTTCGGTGGTCGGCAATGGAACATAATGCGGAATTATGCGCAGCACAAAAGGCGTGCTGTCCGCTTCGCTGCATAATTAGCATTATGTGTAAATTGCCTTTGCTTTTTTGATCCCCCGCCCGTCCGCCTCCAAGGGGCTCCCAGTTTAGCTTAGGCGCTTTGATCAATCGCGATGATTTCCGCGCCTGCTTTCAACTTGTCCAGATAATCCGCCCACTCCTGCATCATCTTTTTTCGTTCGGGTAAGTGGGCCGTGCGGTTGTAGGCGCGTCCGTTTGGGCCGCGCACTGCACGGGCGAGTTGGTGTTCGATATAGTCGGAGCGAAAGCCCAGCACTTCATCAAGGATGGTTCGCGCCATTGCCCGGAAACCGTGGCCGCTCATTTCTTCTTTATCAATCCCCATGCGGCGCATGGCAGACAATACCGCGTTGTCACTCATGGGCCTGTCGCCTTTAGGGTTTCGTGCGCTGGGGAAAACATGCCGTCCTCGGCCAGTGAGAGGTTGGAATTCTTGCAGTATTTCGATTGCTTGAGAGGATAGGGGGACAATGTGTTGGGTCTTCGTCTTGGTGACGATGTAGCGCCATTCCGTTGCGTCTAGATCAATATCCTGCTTATTGGGCATGACGCAGTTCACCCGGACGGGCAAAGACCGCGGGGCAAGGCGCAGGGCGCAGCGGACGGTGAAGGCGCCTTCGTAATCATCCAATGCGCGGAAGACTTCGGCGACCTTTTTTGGTTCGGTGACAGATGCGAAGTGTTCACCCTTAACGGGAGGCAGCGCACCGCGCAGATCACCGGAGGGGTCACGTTCGGTGGCGACGGCATAACGTAATACTTGGCCGCAATTTCCCAATGCACGGTGGGCCGTTTCCAATGCGCCACGATTTTCGATTCGACGTACTGCATCGAGCAGTTGCGGTGCTGTTACAGTGGCAATCGGTAGTCCGCCAATCCAGGGGAAGATATCCCGCTCCAGTCGGTGGATGGTTCGGTTTGAATGGTTCTCTGACCAGTGAGTGGAGTGCTTGGCGAACCATTCCCGTGCGACCGCCTCGAAGCTGTTGGCCGCCCGATCAACTTTCGCAGCCTTCTTTGCCTTGCGGTTCTCGCTGGGATCAATTTCATTGGCCAGTAGTTTGCGTGCTTCGTCGCGCCGGTCGCGGGCATCCTTCAATGACACATCGGGATAGACACCAAGGGAGAGTCGTTTCTCTTTACCATCGAAACGGTACTTCAGCCGCCACCACTTGCCCCCGCTGGGGGCAACTTCCAGATACAGGCCGCCACTGTCGAAAAGCTTCTTGGCGTTATCGGCGGGTTTGGCGTTGCGTACGGCGATGTCAGTCAGCGGCATTGGGGGCAACTCCCTTTGGTGTTGGTTCACTTGCCCTTAATGTTGCCCCCGGTTGCCAATGGATGCCAATGGATGCCAATGGATGCCAATGGATGCCAATGGATGCCAATGGATGCCAATGGATGCCAATGGATGCCAATGGATGCCAATGGATGTTGTTGTGGCGCGATAGACTGAAAAAGCAGGTAACTGGCTGAATTTAGGTAATAAAAAAGCCGTCCTAGGACGGCTTGAAACGTTATGTTGGTGGAGGCGGGGGGAATCGAACCCCCGTCCGCAAGCCCTCTACAGGCAGTTCTACATACTTAGCCGTATTATTTAATTTAACCTGGCAAGCGCCAACCGGCAGGCTATTACCCAGCGAGTTACCTTAAGTTTAACGCCGTCCAAAGTAACCCCAAGCGGCGCGATCTCACGTTCAATGTCTCCGCCGCCGGTTGCCCGGCCCAGCCCGTGAGAGAGCCGGTGCGGAGTCTAGCCGATTAAGCGGCTAGAGCGAAGTTATCGTCGTTTGCGATTATTTTGCTTCAGCGGATTTACAAGGTGACTGAACCTTGGTATGCCCTGCGCTGCTTTGCAACCCACGTCGAAGCCGGGTCGCCCCCATATTTCGCCGACAGACTATAGCGTTTGGCGAAATTCCATTTCCAGTATAGCAAATTGCGGGGTGCAAAGGCGAGGGTTATTCGAGCAGG
>Ga0209633_10005905_pt1 | contig 10593 bp, 9 predicted proteins | sample Cruoilmetagenom1_FD_187290 | JGI IMG/M metagenome (GOLD analysis project Ga0209633, IMG submission 187290) | Oil polluted marine microbial communities from Coal Oil Point, Santa Barbara, California, USA - Sample 1 (SPAdes) (version 2) | ecosystem: Environmental > Aquatic > Marine > Oil seeps ... | reverse complement strand
ATTATGACCGCCCTCTGCCAGAAAGGCCGCTATTGTGATCGGTGGTGAGTTCCTTGTCAAATCTTTATGTTTGAATACCCTGTCTGTGTCCACATGGCAGTTCGGTTGTAGTAAAAGATACCAGTTCTCGGATGGGTCAAAGGGGGTAAGTTTTTCACCAATACCTTCGGCCCAGGCGGCGTGCCCGGCTATAAATATGGGTACATCGGCACCCAGTTGCAGGCCAAGTTTCATCAGTTCGGTGGTGTTTAAGCCGGTTTGCCAAAGGTGGTTCAAAGCGCGCAGAGTTGTTGCTGCGTTAGATGAGCCCCCCCCTAATCCACCTCCCATGGGAATGTTCTTTGTCAGGCCGATGCGTGCGCCACGACTATATTTGCTGGTTTGTTGTAATAGTTTTGCACTGCGGTAGATCAGGTTATCAGAGTCAGGAACATCGGCAAGGGAAGGTGACAGGCTAATATCGGGGCTGTGGCTTGCTTCAAAACTTAATTCATCACACAGGTTTATAAATTGAAAGACCGTTTGCAAATTATGATAGCCATCAGAACGTTGGCCTGTGATGTGCAAAAAAAGATTGAGTTTGGCGGGTGATGGTAGAGCAAGTGTCACGGTGTTGGTTTCGACCAGTTTTTAATAATGAAAGTGAGGGTCAGGCTTTTGTTAGATGCAATTACCTTATGGGGTAAGGACACATTATACACCTTGTTTTCAAAGGGTTTATATTTATTGTATTCAATACGCCAATTTCCATTTTTAAGCAAGGCTAGCGCGTTTTCTTTATTCAGGCGTAAATCAGTTTTTGGGGCATAATTATAGAATATGACTTCTTTGCCTTTTCTTATTCTGACATTGGCCATCTCCTCACCCGGATGCCCTTTTATCCATTGTTGAATATGTTGCATGGGTAAAGACCAACCCAGGGCCTGATTCATTAAGGTCTGGGGTTTTCCCCAGGAGATTTCACCAGTTTGACCATTTGTTAAGGTGGCTTCGAGTTTGTCACCCTGAACAGTGGTAGCGCCCTGACCCAATGGCCCGCTTACTGTAATGGAAAAGGTGTCCTGAAGTTGAATCCATTTAAAACTGCCGGAAAACGCCCCTTCTGGCCCCTTGACACCTATGCGACCCGTGATAACCCAGTTATTAAATTCGTCCAGTTTTTGGGTGTGTTGAGTATACGCTTGCAGGATTTGATCAGTTGTCTGGAAAGGGTAAGTACTCCCCTGTTTGCCAAACGGTAGCAGGGCGCAACCACTAACAAGCAGAATAAGACCTGTTAAGCTCGTAAAACGTGTAGTAGTGATTAATATATTGAGCCGCATTTACTGAACCTGGAAAATTCGGCTATTGTATCTGAAAAGTTCTGTGATTGTATCTGGTAAGTTTAATGATTGAGCAAGTAGAGACGCAGGTGAAATAAAAAAGTGTAGCTACAATTATTATTCAGCTATTCCTGGTGATTAGCGGTCATATTTATTGATGACCTGCATGAGTGGTTGGCTGTCAGATTGTAGTTTTAAGGCTTCATTCCAGACTTTGCGAGCTTTGTCTTTTTGCCCGGATTCCCATAATACCTCGCCAAGATGAGCAGCAATTTCATGATCGTTCATTATACCAACGGCAGTTTGCAGGTATTCTAATGCGGTTTCGTAATTGCCTAGTCGATATTGCACCCAGCCCATACTATCCAGTATAGCGGGGTCGTTCGGGTTAATTTCAATGGCTCTGCTTATGTATCCCAGTGCTTCAGTCAGTCTTTCAGAACGATCGGCCAAGGTGTAGCCCAAGGCATTTAATGCCATTGCATGGTCTGGTTCTGATTTGAGTATGGTTTTCAAATCGCTTTCAAACAAGTCTAACTGGTTCAGTTTTTCTCCGAGCATGGCCCGGTTGTACAGAATGTCCGGGTTTTCAGGGTATTTTTGTAATGCCTCGGATAAAATCCGTAATGATTCTTCGTTTAGTTTATGATCTGCCAAAATGGCGCTTTCAGTCACGTAAAGTTGTATGGCATAGTCTGGATAGAGTTCTCGATCATCACTTAATGATTGTCGTGCTTCATCCACTCGACCTAGTTCGCCAAGCGTAGTGGCAATGTAGGCTCTTGCGGTAAGTAATTTATTGCCGGTTTTAACTTCTCTGTACTGGGCGATGGCTTCATCTAACCTGTTTTGAGAACGATACAATTCCCCGAGGAAAAAATGAGCGTCATTTGGACGTTGGTTAATTTTAATCAGGCGGTTCAGATAAGCTTCAGCCTGTTTGGGTAAATCATTTTCCAGGGTCAAAATGGCCAGGGATAATATTAAATCACCGTTGTTGGGCGATTGTTCCACCAGTATTGAAAATTGCTCCTGAGCTTTTGCATATTGTTGGTCATTAATCAGCATGCGAGCGTAGACAATACGTAAACGTGAATTGTCAGGCAGTTGTTTGATAGATTTTTTTAGCCATTTATGAGCCTTTTTCTGCTCGCCAAGCAAGCTGAGCAGTGAGCCTTTGGTAATCATTGCGCTGGCATAAGCAGGTTCAAGGCTTAAAGCCATTTCAGTAGCATCCAGAGCTTTCTGATACTGTGTATTTTGTTTTAAAATTAAAGCATAGGTAAACCAGGTAGATGCACTGTTTTTATGACTTACGGTTAATGGTTTAAATTGTTCAATCAGTTGCGGTCTTTCATGTGGCATCAATTGTTGGGTGTTTTCTATCAAATGATCGAAGTTTAGATTGGGTTGATAATCCAGTAACTTGTCGATGTTCTTAATAGCGTCAGAATAATTACGGTAGTGGAGTAATTCAGTAATGACTACCTGTCGGGCTTCGATGGATTCAGGTTCCAGTTCTACCCATAAAGTTGAGGTATTTAATGATGCTTTATGGGAACCCATATATCTTGCAATACGATTGGCTCTGATCACAATGCCCAGGTCGCGTGTGTCATGGGCCTGTTGAACATATTGGCTCAGGGTCACATCCATACGATTCCGTTGCGCCGCAATTTCAGCCAAAATGAGTGAATATAAAGTTTCGGGTTTAAATGAAGGCCTTGCTGGCGTGATTTTAGTGCCTGTACTTGTTTCTTCAATTGTTGTTGTTTCATCAAGTGAGGTAACAGGAACCGATGCCTTGATTTTATTAATTCCAGGATCGGTGTTTATGGGGGGTGCCTGGTCTGGCTGAGTGGTGCAAGCCGTAAAAAACAGCATCAGGGATAGAATAAAACATCCCGAAAAAGCGAGTTTGCTTTGCCTGCCTTGAAAAGAATGCTTAATAGTTGAAATATTAATAATACAGCTGAACATAAGTTATTGATTATTTGCCATTATATAAAACCCGGTTCACTGTGCGGTATTATGCAACTATGTAGCTGCGATCCTACGGAACCAGGACAAGTTTAAGCATCATGACATAATTTCGGGTAGTGAGCTATTAGGAAGCTCACAGTTTTTTAAGGAGAGGGGTTTTCAATTTTATCAGCAATAACAAAAACTAAGCATAAAAAACTGGTTATAGAACAACCTTTGGCGGCGACTCAAGGGGCCTGTTCTGGTATCATCGGCGTTTTGGTTTTCTTTGATAATTGAACTTGGCATTAGGTGCCATATTTGATCGTTGGCAAAGGATCAATGGGAGCCAATAATTTTCACTTATTTAACCGCAAGAGCTTTTTGACCTGATAATGGGATTGTTGGCCTTAGGCATTAATCATCGTACTGCACCTATTGAGTTGCGCGAGAAAATAGCATTCTCGCCGGACAATATTGGCGACGCGCTTGTGGAAATTGTTTCTGTAACCTCGGCAAAAGAAGTGGCTATTTTGTCGACCTGTAATCGTACCGAGTTGTATTGTGTGGTTGAGCAGGGCGCGGGTGATGAATTAATATCCTGGCTCGGTAGTTCTCGTCAATTAGCCCTGGGTGATGTGATTGATTCAGCTTATGAGTACTGGAATGAACAATGCTTCAAGCATGCGGTTAGAGTGGCCAGTGGACTTGATTCCATGGTGCTTGGAGAGCCGCAAATTCTGGGACAAATGAAATCAGCCTATAGTCTGGCCCAATCCCACAATGCCGCTGGCAGGGAATTAGGGCATTTATTTCAACATGTTTTTTCTGTTGCCAAACAGGTACGAACCGAAACAGAAATTGGTGCCAATCCGGTTTCCGTTGCTTATGCGGCGACCTCTTTGGCTCAGCATATCTTTTCGGATCTGAAAAAAACTCGTGTATTGTTGATTGGTGCTGGAGAAACTATTGAACTGGTAGCGCGGCATTTGTCTGAGAAAGGCGTATCAAACATGATAGTCGCCAATCGCAGTTTGGAGAGGGCCAATGGCCTGGCAGAAACCTTTAACGGCAAAGCCATTACTCTGGAAGAAATTCCTCATGTTCTGGATCAGGCCGATATAGTTGTTTCTTCCACTGCCAGCCCTTTGCCCCTGTTAGGCAAAGGTGCTGTTGAAGAGGCCTTAAAAAAACGTAAACACAATCCCATGTTTATGGTTGATTTAGCTGTACCCAGAGATATTGAACCCCAGGTAGGCAAACTGGCCGATGTGTATTTATATACTGTGGATGATATTCAACAGGTGGTGGCTGAAAACCAGCAATCCAGAGTAAAAGCCGTTGCCGAGGCTGAGCTTATTGTTGAGACTGGTTGTAACGTTTTTGTAAACCAGCAAAAAGCTCTGGGCGCAGTGGATACACTGACAGCTTATCGAAATAAAATTAATGATTATCGAGATCAGGAACTCCAGCGAGCCCTGACGCAATTAAAAAACGGTGCGCTGGCTGAAGAGGTACTACAGCGTTTTGGTCATAATTTGGTAAACAAGGTAATGCATGAACCCAGTGTTCAGTTAAAAAAAGCAGCGGTTGATGAGCGTCATGAATTATTGAATTGGGCTCAGCAGCTTTTTGGCATTGATACTAGTGAAGGTGATAAATCTGAATAATCATAGTCTGTGAAATTTTGTTTAGAAACGGTTTAGTCAGAAAAGCTTTAAGTAAGTTAGTTTATGAAAACTCAATTGTTATTTAAGTGTTTTTGCGCTGCCCCTGTTTAAGTATGTGGCTTACGCAGAATCAACTAATCAGGTAAACACTCACGAATGAAAGATTCCATACGCATAAAACTTGATAACCTTGCAGATCGCTATGAAGAGCTAGGTGCTCTGCTAAGCGATGCTCAAGTAATATCGGATCAAAATAAATTCAGGGCTTTTTCCAAAGAGTATTCAGAAATCGAACCCGTAGTTCAATGTTATGCGCAGTATCAGTCGGCAGGTGAAGATTTGTTGGCCGCTGAAGAAATGTTAAATGATTCTGACCCTGAAATGAAAACTTTGGGTGAAGAAGAAAAACAGTTGGCACTTGCAAGTCAGGAAGAGTTGGACGAAGAATTGCAAAAACTGATGTTGCCCAGGGATCAGCGTGACAGCAGTAATGTGTATCTGGAAATTAGAGCGGGAACCGGGGGCGATGAAGCGGCGATTTTTTCCGGCGACTTGTTTCGAATGTATTCGCGTTTTGCGGAAAAGAAAAAATGGCGTATTGAAGTCATCAGTGAAAACCTGGGTGATCACGGCGGTTATAGAGAAATTATCTGTCGGGTTTTGGGTGATAATGTGTATTCGCAATTGAAATTTGAATCTGGAGCACATCGAGTTCAGCGTGTGCCTGAAACAGAATCCCAGGGCAGGGTGCACACATCGGCCTGTACCGTTGCGGTAATGCCTGAAATTGATTCCATTGATGAAATTGAAATAAATAAAGGCGATGTTCGTGAGGATACCTTTCGGGCATCCGGTGCGGGTGGGCAGCATGTTAACAAAACCGATTCGGCCATTCGCCTGACGCATTTGCCCAGTGGTGTCGTGGTTGAGTGTCAGGAAGAACGCTCGCAACATAAAAACAGGGCAAAGGCCTATTCTTATTTACAGTCCAAACTATTGTCTTCAGCCCAGGATAAGCAAAGCAGTGAACAGGCGGAGCAGCGTCGGAGTCTTGTTGGAAGTGGCGATCGTTCGGAGCGAATTCGTACTTATAATTTTCCTCAGGGGCGCTTAACAGATCACCGAATTAATTTAACTTTATATAAGTTAGGTGAAATTATGGAAGGAGATTTGGGCACAGTTATTGAGCCTCTGGTTCACGAACATCAGGCCGATTTATTGGCCGCAATGGCAGATGAAGGCAATGCCTGAAACCATTTCAGGTTTGCTTGAATGGGCTTTTCAAGCCTTGACTGATAAAAGCAAAGCTTTTCAAAGCGATTCCCCCCGTCTTGATGCTGAAATTTTATTGGCTCATGCTTTGAATAAATCCAGAACTTATTTGCTTACCTGGCCTGAAAAAAATATTGATTCTGTTCATGGCGACAAGTTTGTATCTTTGGTTGAACAACGGTGTGAAGGTCAGCCCATTGGCTATTTAACCGGAGAGTGGGAGTTTTGGTCTTTACCCATCAAAGTGAATGCCAGCACCTTAATACCTCGGCCAGAAACTGAGCTTCTCGTAGAGCTGGCTCTGAAAAAATGTTCTGCTAAAAATGCAGACTTAACAGATCTTGGCACGGGTAGCGGAGCCATTGCATTGGCTTTGGCTTCAGAGCGTTCCAGTTGGTCTGTGCTGGCGACGGATGCTTCTGCGCAAGCTCTTGAAGTCGCCAGGGCTAATGCAGAGACCCTGGGCCTGGGTAATATTGAGTTTCTTTTGAGTAACTGGTTTTCGGACTTACCTGATAAGCAGTTTGATTTAATTATCAGTAATCCGCCTTATATTGACGAGCTTGACCCGGCTTTGGAAACCTCGGTGATTAACTGGGAGCCACGCCAGGCTTTAATCTCCAGCTTAAATGGGATGGCTGATCTGGAAATAATAATTGACCAGGCTAAACCTTTTTTAAAAGCAGGTGCCTGGTTGTTGGTAGAACATGGTTATAATCAGGGCGAAGAGGTTGCCCAATTATTTCAACGCGGCGGCTATAAACAAATAAATACTGAGCAAGATCTGAACGGCCATGACCGAGTTACCTGTGGTTTATGGTTGGGTCAAAGTTAAAACCAAAAAACCAGGGAATCTGCGAGTAAGTCATGAACGATGAACAGTTGCTGCGTTACAGTCGCCAGATAATGTTACCGCAATGGGATATTGCCGGGCAGGAAGCTGTTCTGGAATCCCGGGTGCTAATTATAGGCTTAGGTGGACTGGGTAGCCCGGTTGCCTTGTATCTAGCCGCTGCTGGAGTAGGGCATCTGGTGTTAAACGACCACGATGATGTGGATTTGAGCAATCTGCAAAGACAAATTATCCACACCACCTCTGATATTGGAATTAGCAAAACCCAATCTGCAAAAAATAGCCTTGAAGCAATAAATCCGGATATTAAAATCACCTGTTTTGACCAGAAACTTGATGAAAACCTTCTTAAGCAGCAAATACAGAAGGCAGATCTGGTACTGGATTGCACCGATAATTTTACTATTCGACATTTAATAAACAAATTGTGTGTTCACACTTTAACACCTCTGGTTTCTGGAGCCGCAATTGGTCTGGATGGACAGGTTTCGGTATTCGATTCCCGCGATTCAAACAATCCCTGCTATGCCTGTCTTTATCCTGATAGCGGTGATGAGCTAAGGACTTGCGCTGAAAGTGGGGTTATGGCACCTTTAGTGGGCATTATTGGCACCACCCAGGCCATGGAAGCGCTTAAGGTACTGTCAGGAATGGGGCAGCCATTGACGCAACGATTACTGATGCTGGATGCCCGGTCGATGGAATGGCGTTCCATAAGCCTGAAAAAAGATCCGGCCTGTAAAGTGTGTGCCTGAAAAATCATGGAACGATTTTCAGTGAAATAAAAAGTAATAATAAATATTAGGAATAATTATGTATTTGTCTCAATGTGTTAATAGAGCTGTTCAGCTCAACCCTCAAGGTTTAGCAACTGTTTTTGGTGAACGCAAACAAACCTGGACCGAATTCCAGGATCGCGTAGCCCGATTGGCGCAGGGTCTGAAATCAATAGGTGTTGAGAATAACGACCGGGTGGCGATACTTGCATTGAATAGCGATCGTTATCTGGAATACTTCTTTGGTGTTCCCTGGGCGGGCGGGATGGTTGTACCGATCAATATCCGATTAGCGCCCCCTGAAATTATTTTCACCTTAAATGATTCTGAAACCAAAGTGTTGGTGGTGGATGATGCCTTTGCGGCCATGCTGCCAGCGCTGAAAGGTAAAATGGATTCAGTGACCAAAATTGTTTTTGCCGGCGAAGGAGAAACCCCTGAAGGTTGCGTGAATTACGAAGACTTGATTAAAAACAATAAACCCGCGGAAGATGCCGGTCGTGGTGGCGATGAGCTTGCGGGTTTGTTTTACACTGGTGGCACAACCGGGCGTTCCAAAGGTGTAATGCTGACACACGATAACCTGCTCAGTAATGCTTTGAATATTATTCCTGCATCAAAGATAGATGATGAAGTGATTTATTTACATGCCGCGCCCATGTTTCATTTGGCGGATTGCGCGTCAACTTTTGCAATTACACTGGCAGGTGGTGGACATAGTTTTATTCCAAAATTTGATCCGGAAGAAACTTTAAAAACTATAGTGGATGACAAGGTAACTAACTGTCTGTTGGTGCCAACGATGGTTAACATGCTGATTAATTTCCCCGGTTTTGATAAATATGATTTATCGGATTTTCGGCGAGTGATGTATGGTGCTTCCCCAATGCCTGAGGCCGTATTGATAAAAGCAATGAAGTTGATGCCCAATTGCCAATTTATGCAGGGTTATGGCATGACTGAAACCTCACCCTTGATTACTTTTCTTGAGGCTAAATACCATACTATGGAAGGGCCTTACGCAGGTCGTTTAAAGTCAGCAGGTCGTGTTGGTGTAGCGGCTGAAATGAAAATAGCGGATGAAAATGATAATGAAGTGCCCCGTGGTGATGTGGGTGAAGTGTTGACCCGAGGGCCTCATGTGATGAAAGGTTATTGGAAAATGGAAGAGCTCACCAAAGAAACATTACGTGGGGGGTGGATGCATACCGGTGATATGGGGTATATGGACGAAGACGGTTTTATCTATATAGTTGATCGGTCAAAGGACATGATTATTTCAGGTGGCGAAAATGTATATTCCACTGAAACAGAAAATGCAATATACCAACACCCGGCAGTAAAAGAGTGCGCTGTTATAGGTATTCCACATAAAGACTGGGGCGAACAGGTTCATGCCGTTGTGGTGCTTCATGAAGGGCAAACATTAACTGAGGATGAGTTGAGAAAACACTGTGCTGAATTGATTGCCGGTTATAAGTGTCCTCGAAGTGTAACTTTTCAGGATGAACCTTTACCCGTTAGCGGGGCAGGTAAAATATTAAAAACGGATATCAGAAAACCTTTTTGGGAAGGGCAGGGCAAAGGGGTTAATTAATTTAGCTAGGAGTCTGTCGGGTTTAACGTGAACATCGAGTATAATACGACAGACTCCTGGGTATTTAAAAAAAATATAAAAACAACAAAGGAAATACTATGGACTGGATGCATCTTTTAAAATTTTTCTTTTCTGGAATCTTTTTTACCAATGCTATTCCGCATTTTGTGCACGGAATTTCAGGTAAGAAATTCCAATCCCCTATCGCAAACCCTCCGGGTGTCGGGCTTTCTTCAGCGATGGTGAACATACTATGGGCCTGGACGAATATATTTGCCGGATTTTATCTGGGTTTTCATAAAACCACACCTTTTGCCTCCATGGACACGGCGATTGCTTTTATAGCAGGTTCTATTGTGGTTTCCATCACATTGGCCTGGCACTTTGGTCGGATTTACTCGGAAGAGGTATGAGTTCAAAAATATTTTTTAGGATTATGAGATTTGCAGTATGAAATTAAAAATACCACCACCTGTACAGGCCCTGATTTTTGGCTTCATTATGTGGGCAATAAATCACTGGTCAAGTTTTGGGCAGGCAGAGTTTGCTTTGCCGATGATAATAGCCGCTGCCGGTTTGGCCATTATTATTGTGGCTGCATTAAATTTTAAAGCAGCAAAAACCACTGTTAATCCAATGAAACCTTCTCAGGCATCCAGTTTGGTTATTGTAGGAGTTTTTAAGATTAGTCGAAACCCAATGTATTTGGGACTGTTAATTATTTTATCGGCCTGGGCTTTATATTTGGGGAATGTTCTATCGTTTGCCGTATTGCCCGTGTTTGTTTTGTATATAACAAACTTCCAGATAAAACCGGAGGAAGAGGCTCTGGTGGAAATATTTGGAGATGAGTTTGAGCAATATTGCTCTAGTGTCAGGCGTTGGATTTAAGGAGCCTGAGAAAAAGTTCGAGATTCCTAAAATCCAGAGATGCAGCTTACAGGGTGTCTCTAAAAATAGTAATTTTTTCGTGAGAGCAAGGAAGCCCCGCAGGTCGAACTTCTGTATACAAGGCATACATGATGATTCGAGTACGGAGCTGACGCTTCTATCGCGGAAAAAGTGCATTTTTAGAGGTGTCCTCAAAGTTTTTTATTTAATAGTTCGTTGACTTGTTGAGGGTTTGCTTTGCCTTTAGAAG
>Ga0209633_10005903_pt1 | contig 10595 bp, 7 predicted proteins | sample Cruoilmetagenom1_FD_187290 | JGI IMG/M metagenome (GOLD analysis project Ga0209633, IMG submission 187290) | Oil polluted marine microbial communities from Coal Oil Point, Santa Barbara, California, USA - Sample 1 (SPAdes) (version 2) | ecosystem: Environmental > Aquatic > Marine > Oil seeps ... | reverse complement strand
GCCCTTTCCTTTGCCATCGCCGTCTCCCTCTCCTTTGCCCTCTCCTTCTCCGTGACCATCTCCGGCGTCACCATCTCCATCTCCGTCACCATCCCCGTCGCCGTCGCCGTCGCCGTCGCCGTCGCCGTCACCATCTCCATCTCCATCTCCGTCACCATCCCCGTCGCCGTCACCATCTCCATCGCCATCCCCGTCTCCATCCCCATCCCCGTCGCCGTCTCCATCCCCGCCGCCAATTCCCGAACCGCCGCTCGCATGGGCGGACAGATCCCATCGAATGCCAAGTTCGACCGGCAATGCCAGCACGGCAGCCAATGCCAGTGACATGGCAATGGCGAACAAAGATCTCCAGAGATGGCGGCTAACGTTCATTCTTGATTGCTTTTGCGAAGTTCATCGACGGGATCGTACATTACGTGGAGTGAAATCGTTCCTGCAATAACAACAAGCGAATGCGGCCATTATTCCGAGTGGCGCCGCGGAACGGTCAAATCTCAATACTCAGTGAGGGGAATATTGTTGCAACTCACCTGTTGTCCCCACAGGTCGACCAGGAAACGGCGCTGAAGCCGTCGGACAATATGAGCGATCCAAAAACGCATTTGATCGCTGTGCTGCCCCGTTTGCGGCGCTTCTGCCGGGGCTTGGCCGGCTCTGCCGTGGAAGGCGACGAATTGCTTCAAATGGCGTGCGAGCGGGCGCTGTCACGGCTTCATCAATGGCAGCCGGGAACGCGCTTCGACAGTTGGATGTATCGCATCGCCCAGACGATCTGGATCAACAAGATGCAACAGGAAAAGACGCGGAACACGGTTTCAGACACCGATGCCCTGTCGAACATCGTCGGAGGCGACGCCCGCCAGGACATCGAGATCCGCGACCTCTACGGCAAGACCATGACATCGCTGCGCCGGCTGCCCAGCGAGCAGCGGGAAGTGCTGATCCTGGTGTGCGTCGAAGGCCTTTCCTACAAGGAGGCCGCGAGCATGCTGGAACTGAAGATTGGTACCGTGATGAGCCGGCTGGCGCGCGCGCGCATGCGACTTCGCGAGATGGTGCACGGCGAGCTTCCGGTACGCCAAGCCGAAAAGGAAGAACCGATCCGATGACCGGCCGAATCGAAGACGAAAAACTGATGGCCTATGTCGATGGTGCCTTGCCGCCCGACGAACGTTCGGAGATCAGGGCGCTTCTGCTTGAGGACCCGTCGCTGCAGGTGCGTGTCGACGCGTTGCGCGAGGGCGCGGAACTCGTGCGCAGTGCTCTCGACGGGGTCTTGAGCGAACCTTTGCCCGAGGACCTCCTCACGCGGATCGAGATGGCAGGGCCGAGCGGCGAAAAGGCAAGCCGGCGCGTCCTGGGCCCCCCTCCGGCACGGTGGGTTATCCCGGTACGGCTGGTGGAGATCGCGGCGGCCGCCTGCTTCCTGCTCGTCGCCGGCGGCTATATCGGCCACTGGATCGGATCGGGAGACGGGCAGCGCACGGCGCTGGACCCGCGGATCGCCGCCGTCCTTACATCCACCACCAGCGGCACGGTGGCGCCGCTCGAAACCGATGGAACCTCGGAAGACGTGATGCCTCTGCTCACGTTTGCCGACAGGGACGGCCGGTACTGCCGGCAGTATCTTCACAGAGTTTCGGGCACGGGAGGCGGCCAGGCGTTCGACGGGGTGGCGTGCCGCGACGGATCGGGCACGTGGACCCCGATGATCACCGTCAGATTGGAGTCGGCGGTGGTCAACGGCGAGAGCTACCGGGCCGCAAGCGGCAGCGAACAGACGCTTGTCGACAGCTTCATCGAAACAAGGATTGACGGCGCCCCCATAACCGGAACCGGAGAGGCCGACCTCATCAGGTCCAGGTGGCCAGCCAGAAACGAGGACTGACGGCCGGGCGCTCTCAAGCCGGCGTCTTTTCGAACGGCTTCTCTTCGGCAATGAAGCGGGCGGCCATGATCAGGGCGCCCATGGTGAAGTCCTTGCCGTGCTCGGCAATCATCTCGGTCGAGAGATCGGCCAGCTTGTGGACAGCGCCGTCCCGATGCCATTGGTGCCGACCACGTCTTCGTTCCAGCTCCCGCCGCGCCCAAGATTGATGTCGCGTCCGGCGTCGATCTTATGCGCGTCACCGACGGTCTCGAGTATCGTGCCGTTCTTGTCGGTGAGGATGACCATCGCCGAGGTCCCTTCGAGCAACCTCGCGGCGTGATCGAACGTATGGGCGGCGGCAGCCAGCAGGTCGCGGTTCTGGCCCCGCAGGCGGTCGAACTGATCGTCGTCGGCGATAAGGGGCGTGCCGCAGCCGCGCCGATCGTGGACCGGGCCGGATGGCGCATGTCCGGCACATCCGACATGCCCGACGACAGCACCATTGTCGCCCTGCCGTCCCGTGCGCCCGAACACGATCCGGCGGAGAGCATCTGGCGGTTCATGCGGGACAACCGGCTCCGGCGTGATGTCATCCACCGGATCAATGCCAATAATTAATCGTTTGGGAACATAGACTTCCGGCACCCGGGCAGAGGATTTTAGCAGCTCGTTAAGCATATTGCCGTAGTGGTTTGTATGCGGAGTTATACGCTGACGGAAGGTCCGCATTCAGACCAGGATGCTTCAGGTGTGGTCCGGAGCCATTCACGGCCCGCAGCCGGCATGTCTTCAGGGGCACAATCCGAACGCCGGAACGTGAGCGCGTGATTTCCAAGTTCTACGCGAACAGTACCGAGTGACAATGTTCCCCTGCCAAATGGTTGGACAAGATGGTTTTACGGGCAAGTTTGACCGCACTCGTCGTAGGTTCCCTGCTGACACTGATCAATCAATGGGCCTATTTCAGCGGTGACGGTGCTTTTTCCATCACCCAGGCCGCGCTGACGGCGATCGTTCCCTTTTTCGTCTCTCTCACCAGCTCATTTCTCGCCCGCCGCGATTTTTTGAACAAATCGCGAAGCGATCCGGAAGAGTGGAAACACCCCGTCACCGAACCGGACATCGATTTCGAAGCTGAGCCGCACAACGAAACTCCCGAAAGCCCGCAGCCGGTGCAGACGATCGGACAGGAACATCTGCTTCAGGCCGGCGATTTGATCGAAGAGATTCACTCCAACGCGCAAAAGGTCAACAGCGCCAGCAAGGACAGGAAAACGTTCCTGACCGAACTCGTCGGCACGGCGAACAAACTGCAGGGCGATCTGAGCGAGGTCGGAGACAAGTCGGCGCGGTGTTCGCAAGACATGCACCAGATCAGCGCTCAGATGGCGACGATCAACGACATCGTTTCCCGCGTGGCCACACGGAACGAGACTGCAATTTCGCTGCTCGGAGACCTGACGCAGACCGTCGATGTCTTCGCGAAGAAATTCAAAGACGTCGAGAGGCTGACCGAAACGATTTCCGAGATTCTGTCACAGACCAAACTCCTCGCCCTGAACGCAACCATCGAGGCGGCCCGCGCGGGCGAGGCCGGCCGGGGATTTGCCGTTGTTGCCGGGGAAGTCAAGGCGCTGGCAGGCTCGACTGACAACGCATTGCAATCCATCGCCGCCATTCTCAAGGAAATGGCTGAGGCAACGCAATCCACCCAGACCTCGGTCGCGTCCGTTGTCGACAATCTCAAAAAGACCGTGGCCGACAGCGAGCAAAACAGGTCGAGGGTTGACGATGTCAACGGCCGCGTAACGACGGCCGCCCATCAAAACCGGGAAACCACACAGGAAATGAAGGCGAAGGCGGAAATATTCGACGCCATCGCCGGGCACCTCGAAAAGATCAAGGCCGATACGGAAAACGCCATTCAGGGGTCGGCCCGGAACATCGACCTTGCGCTCGAAGCCAGGGCCAAACTTGATATGGCAGGCGGCTAGGAGTTCGAGGCCGCATAGGTTCCCTCCCGGATATTCCCCCCGAATTAGCTATTGAGTGAAGATGCGGCCGCGTCGCTTGAACGCGTATGAACTCAATTGAGTTGCTCTCGATTCACCTCCAATCCCAATCGACGCGCGGCAATTGACATTCGTCTGTCACTTACCGATACAAGCTGGGGCGACAGCAGTATTGCAACGTGAAGCGGGTGTGCCGGATATGCGGATCATCAATACCGTTCTTGGAAAGTTGCGTGGCGCCCCGGACGGTGTCGATGCCGCGTTTTTCAACCTGCTGTCCCGCGCCCTCACCAACCTGAACAAGCTGGAATCGGGGCTTGCAAAAAAGGTCGTGCTGTTCGTCTGCACCGGCGAGGGCGAATCCCATCTGCTCACCCTGGAAAGCTATGCGGAACGGGCAGCACAGGCGATGGGCCTGAGGGACCAGTATGCCCTCGGCGACGGCCCGACCAAGGCGCTGCGCTCCCTGTTCAGAGACGAAAGACGGTGGGATCCGGAAAGTTTCTACCGCCTGGGAAGAGCATTCGCCGCGGCAAACGCCAAGGTGGCCGGCAGCGAATGGGGCATGGCCGGCAGCGACAAGTCGCCTGCATGGCTGCGGCTTCTGGCCAGCATGCCGAACTGGATGCGCTCCTACGATCAGTTCCAGGACGACAAGACCGGCCGGTTCGGCAATATCGACATCGATACCTGCCGCGCCGCCCTGAAGGTTGCGGGTGAGACCGATCTGGCCCTGCTGGATATCGCCGTAGATACCCAGTTCTTCTACTACCAAAGGCACGGCGCCAAGGAGCCCATGCACGGTCTCGCCGTCTATTTGCGGGACAATGTGGATGACGCGTCGGCTCTGGCGCCACAGATCGCCGCGGCAAAGCGGGTCGACCTGATCGGGCTCCTTGGCCGGTTCGACCTGGTCGAGGCATACCAGACCTTCATCATGTCCCAGGCGGTCGCATCGGCAAAGACGGTCCGCGAGGCGGCGCAGGGCGCACTCCATGGGGTATCCCGGGAGTTTCTGACGGAACGGATTTCGGCACTGTTCGAGACCGGCACTGCCGGCGAGCGGGCCCAGGCGGTCGGGCTGGCGGTCTCGGCGCTCGGCCAGGATGCCCGGCCGATCCTCGAAAAACAGCTCGAGGTCGAAAAGGGCAAGCGCATCCGCGATGCCTGCACGACGGCGCTTTCGACCCTCGATCTGGTGGCCGAAGAGCCGGCGCCCGACGCCGAGCCGGCCCCCTGGGGCGAGGCCGCCGATGCCGGCGGTGACGGTTTCATCGCCCTGGACGGATCGCCGGTCGATCTGCCGCCGACGCCCGACCTGCCGGCCGACACGCCACTGACCGGGCAGGCCATCGCGCATCTGAAGCGTGCGGTGGACGCCTATAACGCGGCACTCAAGAGTTACAAAGACAAGGCCGATCTCAAGAAGCATCCCTGGATGGACAGCTGGCAACCTGCCGGCAATGCCGATGTCGATGCCTATGTCGCCTACCTCAACGGCAAGGGCAAGAAGCGGCCCACCAACAGGCACAGGGACGGGCTGGAGCCGATCCTGCATTGGGATCCGCCGTTCAAGTTCGACAAATCCGGGGTCGGTGCCTTCTTCGAGGATCCGGGCACCACCCTCTGGCACCTGCTTCGCGACCAGAACCCCAGGGAACACACCGGCCGCTACTGGTACTGGACGCTCCTCAACATCATGAACCAGCACCAGGGATCGTCCTCGGTCCGCCACCTGCAGCACCTGATCACGCAGGGCGTGGACATGCGCCTGGTCGCGGCGGTCTGGTCCAGCGCCGGCGGCACCAATCCGCTTCGCGCCCATCTCGGCAGCGACTGGGGCCGCGAGCTGAACATGTGGGCCGGCACGAGCCTCTGGCAACATTTCAGCGAGCATCTGGACCTGATCGACGAGGCCTTGGGGATGAGACCCCAGTCCGGCGAATACCCGCTGCACCGGATGGCCGCGATCGAAGCGCTTCAGATCTTCCCGCAGGTGCCGAAACGCTATCTCGGAGTGTTGATGGCTCTGGCGACCGGCACGTCGAAGACCATCAGGGAACCGGCGCGCAAACTGCTCGCCGGCGCACCGCAGATCGACGACGCCATTTCCGCGCTCCTCACCGACGGCAAGCAGGACACCCGCGCCGGCGCCGCGGACTGGCTGGCGGACCGCAATGCCACGGCCCAGATCCCCGACCTGCGCGAGGCGCTCGGGAAAGAGAAGTCGGAGATTGCCCGCGCCGCCATTCTCACCGCTCTGGAGCGGCTCGGCGACGACATTTCGGACCAGTTCAGCGAAAAGGTGCTGCTGGCGGAGGCCAAGAAAGGTCTGTCAAAAGCCTTGCCCAAAGCGCTCCAGTGGTTTCCGTTCGACACCCTGCCCCATGTCACGTGGCGCGACGGCAAGGCGATCAACCCTGAGATCGTCAAATGGTGGATCGTGCTCGCCAACAAGCTCAAGCAGCCCGGCGGCAATGCGTTGTTCGATCTCTATCTTGACCGGCTGCAGCCCGAAGACGCCCAGAAACTGGGGCAAATGGTGCTGCGGGCGTGGATATCACAGGACACCGTCGGGCCGACCGAGGACGAGGCCAACGCCTTTGCCAAGCAGCATGCCGACGCGACTCACAAGTCCTACCGGAATTGGGATCCCTCGGCGACGCTGGAGAGCATCTTCTCGATGCTCAAGCGCAACAAGCTCGGCGAGTATCACGGCAGCGCCATTGCCAATAAGGGCCTCCTGGCGCTGAGCGTCAGAACCAACGGCGCCGACATGGCGGAAGCGGCAAAGGCCTATCTCAAGAACCACGGCAGCCGTGTCGCCCAGTGCAAGGCGATGCTGGACTGCGTCGGCGCCAACCCCTCGCCGGCCGCCATTCAGGTCGTGCTGGCGACCGCCAACCGGTTCAAGGCGAAGACCGTCCAGGCCCATGCTCAGGCCGGCATCGAGGCGATCGCCGAACGCCGCGGCTGGACGCCCGAACAGCTTGCCGACAGGACCATCCCGACGGCGGGTTTCGACGAGGCCGGCCAGCTGGAACTCGACTGCGGTCATGAGCGGGTCTACACCGTGCTCTACGACACCGAAGGCAAAGTGGTTCTGCGCAACCCCGCCGGCAAGGAGGTCAAGTCCCTGCCGTCGGCCCGTACGGAGGATGAGCAGGACCTGGTCAAGGCCGCCAAGAAGGCCCTCTCGAATGCACGCAAAGAGGTCAAACAGGTCAACGCCCTTCAGGTCTCGCGCCTGTTCGAGGCCATGTGCACGGAGCGCCTCTGGGACATGAGCGAATGGCGCGACTATGTGCTGCGCCACCCGATCGCCGGCAGGCTCGCGCAACGTCTGGTGTGGCTCGGACTGGACCGCGACGGCGCCGTCGTTTCAAGCTTCCGGCCGCTCGAGGACGGCAGTCTGTCCGGCCCGGAAGACGAGACAATAGACACGGAAGCCTTCGCCACGATCAAGCTCGCGCACCAGTCGCTGGTCGAGGACGCAACCTGCGCGCTCTGGCTCGAACACCTGTCCGACTACGAGGTCGAGCCCCTGTTCCCGCAGTTCGGCCGGCCGCTCCTGCAGCTCACAGATGCCCAGAAAACCGAGATGGAGATCGACGACCGCAAGGGCCACATGATCGAGACCTTCCGCCTGCGCTCCGCCGCCACCAAGCTCGGCTACGAACGCGGCGAGACGATGGACGGCGGCTCGTTCATGGACTACGTCAAGCAGTATCAGGGCCTCGGCGTTATGGTGGCCATCGAGTTCTCCGGCAGCTACCTGCCCGAAGAGAACATTCCCGCGGCTCTCACCACCTTGAAGTTCCACAAGGTCGGCAAGGGCGGTAGCGGCTATGGCGGCAGCATGAAGCTCGGCGACGTGCCCGCGGCCCTCCTGAGCGAAAGCTGGAACGATTTCCACGAGATTTCGGAGGCCGGGACCGGGTACGATAAAGATTGGGAAAACAAAGGGTTGATGTAAGTCCACAGCTCCCCAATGCCGCAATTCAGAAGACCAGGAAAGGCCTATTTCTGATGGCTGACACCAACAACTCCGACGCCATTCTGCGGCCCGCCGCGGAGGTGCAGTACGCCACCGAACTGGCGGCGCTGGCGGCGGCCGATGACGGGCCGAAGCCGCCGGGCTGGGCAATGTCGGCCCGGGCCGTCAGGCGGTTCATCCTGGGCGACGAGAAACTCGGCGTCTCGCGCAAGTTCTACGGTGACGACCCGCTGGTCGACCGCGCCATCGTCAGCCTGATGGGCCAGCAGGGCCTGATGATGGTCGGTGAGCCAGGCACGGCGAAGTCCATGCTGTCGGAACTTCTGGCCGCGGCGGTCAGCGGGCAGTCGGGCCTGGTGGTGCAGGGATCGGCCGGCACCACGGACGACCATATCCGCTATTCCTGGAACTATGCGCTGCTGCTTGCCGAAGGGCCGTCGGAAAAGGCGCTGGTGCCCTCGCCGGTTCTCAACGCCATGCGGTCCGGCCAGGTCGTGCGGTTCGAGGAGCTGACGCGCTGCCCGCCCGAAGTTCAGGACGCCTTGATCTCGATCCTGTCGGAGAAGACGGTCGCGGTGCCCGAGCTCGGCGCCAACTGGGCGGTCCAGGCCAAACCCGGGTTCAACGTCATCGCCACCGCCAACCTGCGCGACCGCGGCGTGCACGAGATGTCGAGCGCGCTCAAGCGCCGGTTCAACTTCGAGACCGTGCACCCGATCAACGACCCGGCCTTCGAGCGCGAACTGATCGCGCGCCAGCTTGGCGAGCGCCTGTCCGGCGGCGAGGTGCCGGCCGATGTCGGCACGGATGTGCTCGACGTGCTGGTGCAGGCGTTCCAGGACCTGCGTACCGGGCGGACGGCGGACGGCGTCTCGCTCAACAAACCGGACGCGGTCATGTCGACGGCCGAAGCGGTCAACGTGCTCCACTCCGCCGCGCTCGAAGCGAACTTTCTGGAGAAGTCCGCCGTGACCGGCGCGCATCTTGCCCGCGCCATGCAGGGCGTGGTGCTGAAAGACAACCCGGATGACGGCAAGAAGTTCCAGGCCTATGTCGACCATGTCGCCAAGGACCGCTCGCGCGGCCATTCCCAGTGGAAGTCGTTCTACAACACCGCCCGCACACTGAAGCTCAAATAGGCCGGGCCATGAGCAGCGATGCCCCGGCCGCGGCCCCCGATCTCTGGCACCTGGAACGCAATGTCCACTTCGTTCCGATCCGCCATCACAGCCCGGCCTGTGCCCGGCACCTGATCGCCGCGATCGCCGACATCGAGCCCGCCGAAATCCTGATCGAGGGCCCGGAGGACTATCAGCCCCTGCTCGGGCTGATCACCGACGAGATGACCGCGCCGCCGGTTGCGATCGTCTCGTTCCCGAGCGCCAAGGGCGGCAAGACCGACTTCCACATGACGAGCTATTATCCCCTCTGCAGCCACTCGCCCGAATTCGTCGCGCTGACACAGGCGGCGGAACGGGGGGTGCCGGCCCATTTCATCGATCTGCCGTCGGGCGACCGGATGATGCTGCGGGACGGGCAGGGCGAAGACCAAGAGCCCGAACCGATGTCGCTAACCGACGAGCGGGCCTTCGATTCGAGCGACTATGTCCGCGCGCTTGCCGTGCGGCTCGGCTGCCGCGACCAGAACGAGGTCTGGGATCATCTGTTCGAAACCCGCCTGAGCGATCCGGACTGGCGGCGGTTCTTCGCAGACGTCGGCGCCTATTGCCACCATGTTCGCCTGTCGAGCGCGGAGCGGGACATGGAGCGCGACGGCACGATCGCGCGCGAAGCCAATATGGCGGGGTGGATCCGCGAGCGGCTTGCCGCTTCCGACGGCCCGATCATCGTTCTCACCGGCGGGTTTCATACCCCGGCCCTGATCGATCTGGTGCTCGGCGATGCCGCCCCGAAAGCTCGGCAGAAGAAACCGCAGGCGGCCGATGCCTACCTGATCCGCTACGGGTTCCAGCAGCTCGACCTGCTCAACGGCTACGGCGCAGGCATGCCCCGGCCGGGATACTACGACCGGGTCTGGCAGTGCTGCCAGGACGAAACCCATGACGGCGATCCGTGGCGGACCGTCGCGCTCGACATCCTGACGGAGTTCGCCGAACACCTGCGCCACTCCAAGGTCTGGACGGCACCGCCGGTCCCGACGCTTTCGGCAGCCTATGAAGCGGCGATTCAGATCGCGCGGCTGCGCAACCGGCCGGGCCCGACCCGCGAGGACCTGCTCGACGCCTGCCGTTCGACCCTGATGAAGGGCGAGGAAATCGGCGATGCGGCGCCGGTGCTGCGCGAGCTCGGCGCCTTCCTGACCGGCAGCAAGCTGGGCGACGTGCCGCCCTCGGCAGGCTCGCCGCCCCTGGTCGAGGCGGCGCGGACGGAGGCGCGGCGCCACCGGCTCAACCTGGAAGACGGCGAGGCGCGCAACCGCGAACTCGACATCTACCGCAATGCAGCACACCGGGCCGCGAGCCGGTTCTTCCACGCCATGGCGTTTCTCGACACCGGCTTCGGCAAGCGCATGGGCGGGCCCGACCTCCTGTCCGGCGTCAGCCTCGACATCCTGTTCGAAAGCTGGAGCTATGCCTGGTCGCCCATGGTCGAGGCCCGGCTGATCGATCTGGCGGGCGCGGCGGAGAACGTCACCGAAGCGTGCGTCGTCGAAATGCGCAAGCGGCTTCGGGCGCTCGCCGAGGACGGCCAGGCG
>Ga0209633_10005900_pt1 | contig 10601 bp, 12 predicted proteins | sample Cruoilmetagenom1_FD_187290 | JGI IMG/M metagenome (GOLD analysis project Ga0209633, IMG submission 187290) | Oil polluted marine microbial communities from Coal Oil Point, Santa Barbara, California, USA - Sample 1 (SPAdes) (version 2) | ecosystem: Environmental > Aquatic > Marine > Oil seeps ... | reverse complement strand
ATAAAGCCGCCATTGAAATCAAAGCGGATAATCATGGCGCTTATAATAACTGGGGCATTACCTTATCTGAATTGGGTAAGCAAACAGGCGAACGGCAATGGTTTGAGGAAGCCGTAGAAAAATATAAAGCCGCCATTGAAATCAAAGCGGATTATTATGATGTTTATAACAACTGGGGCATTACCTTAAAAATATTGGGCGTACAAACAAGCGAACGGCAATGGCTTGAGGAAGCCGTAGAAAAATATAAAGCCGCCATTGTAATCAAAGCGGATAATTATGAAGCTTATAATAACTGGGGCATTGCCTTATCTGAATTGGGTAAGCAAACAGGCGAACGGCAATGGTTTGAGGAAGCCGTAGAAAAATATAAAGCCGCCATTGAAATCAAAGCGGATAAGCATGACGTTTATTGTAACTGGGGCATTACCTTATCTGAATTGAGTGAGCAAACAGGCGAACGGCAATGGCTTGAGGAAGCCGTAGAAAAATATAAAACCGCCATTGAAATCAAAACGGATAAGCATGATGCATATAATAACTTGATTGGTTCCATGTTAACTTTATGGAGGGCGACAAAAAGTGATGAATTATTGGAAGAAGCGAAAGTCTTGGTTGATAAAGCTCTAAAGATAAAACCTGATAACGCTTACAATGCAGCTTGCTTAGCATCTATTACTAAGGATGAAGCTTTGTGTAAAAAGCATTTAAACACATGTTTAAATGCAGGTACTTTGCCAGATAAAAAGCATCTTAAGACAGATTCTGATCTAGATAATATGCGAGATAAAGCGTGGTTTGTTGGTTTTTTAGCAGAGCTGGATTAGTACGGTAGCCAGATATGGATCATCATCCGGCATTATGTAAACAACAACCATGATCATGTCGGTTGGCTCTATGCTTATCGCGACCTACGTTAAGTGAAAAACAAGTTGGATTGTTAATTTAAAGAGCTAGTCTTTGAATGAACGGTATGTGCTACATTATGTGTATACATACAAGGTTTTCAGCATGCGATCATTCAATACCTATACATCAAGAGAACTACGAACCCCATCTGGAGAGCTTATTCAGCAGGGAGAAGAAGGCAATCTGGATTTAAATTTGTTTTCATCAAGGAAGTTAACCATAGCGCAAGCGGCTAAGTTGGCAAAGATGCCTATGGAACAATTCATTTCCCTGTTGGGTGATGTGGTGATAGATGCTGTTGATTACTCACCTGATGAATTATAAAGCGAGTTGGAAGTGGCTCTTTGAGAATCATTATCTCCCCAACTTCTTCCGCCAATAAAACATCATCAAAAATCCTATAATCGCCCCACCGACATGCGCAAAGTGCGCTACCCCGCCGCCAAAAATAGAAATACCGGTTACGCCTGAAAATAAATCCAGTGAAATCAATGCGGGTACAAAATACTTAGCGGCAATTGGAAAGGGTAGAAAGATCAGCATTAATTTATGATTGGGGAATATAAATGCGAACGCGACTAAAACACCGTAGATTGCACCGGATGCACCGACCATAGGCGCGTGATAAATACTTAATAATTCACCTGCTTGTTGTTCTGATAAAACCGATGGTGGATAGCTGTGTTTATCAATCATGGATTGAATATCGTAAGAATTTAGCCCTGTTTCGCTGAGTAAGCTGTAAATTGCATTAAACTGATAGGTGTTGATGCCCATGTAAATCAACGCTGCACCGATGCCACAAATAAAATAGAAAATGAGAAAGCGTTTTCCGCCCCATACGTCTTCTAGTTGTGAGCCAAACATCCACAGCGCAAACATATTGAAGAGCAGGTGAGGGATATTCCCATGCATGAACATGTGGGTGAAAAATTGCCAAGGTGCGAAAAATTCATTTTGGGTAAAATGTAGGGCAAGTTGATCGTTTAAACCACCACTAATAGAATTACTTGCAAAGAAAATAACAATATTAATTAAGATTAAAATATTGACGGTCGTGAAGGGTATTTTCATAATATCGTTTTATTGCGCTTGATTTTCTTTAATGAAAAAAGCATGAGTCCAATTAAAAGTAGGGGCATGAAGCTAGGAATTCCCACCCACCATTGCCGATTGGGTTTATGGATGGATTGATACCAAAATCCAAGACGGTTTAGTGTTGTATGAGCGTGTGGTTTTTCAGGGTTGGGTGACAAGAAAGTCGCAGCTAAATCGAATGGCTCGTAAGGATTATTTGGATCGGACGCTCGTTCCGAAATACCTCCACCAAACCAGATTGAAGCATTGCCCGGCCAGCGTACACGGTAGTAGTGATGGGTGATTTGCGTATTTTCCTGTGTATCTACATCAATGCCTATCGAGGTGTAATGCGTGTAGCTCGTGAACCACATTAGGATAAATCCAAACAATGCGATAAAGAGAAGCCCTGAAAAAATTCTTTTCATGCTACTTTTTGCCAATGGTATTGGCTTTTTCTACCGCATCGGGATGATCAATAAAATGATTTCTCGTGCCTTGTAGTCTTTCAATTAAATCATTCCGACGTTTTTCTTCATTACTAGGTTGATCGACTTTATTCCAGTATGCGAGCGTTTTTGCTTGTTTGGTAAATATTTTTAAACCGTAAGCATCCGCCATATAAAACATACTACGGGCGACTTCGCCTTGACTGGCGGGTGTTGGTTCAATCAAACGAGCTTGTGGGTTTATTTCAAAATCATAGCCGCCAAATAAACGCAATTCGCCTTTAATCATACCAAAACGGTAACTCGCACGGAGCATATTAAGATCACGTCTGCTGGGATAAAGATTGTGTAAATCCGATTCAATGAGATTGAATATTTTTGATTTTTTTCGACAGTCACGACGATCAATACACTTTTTTTGTTTGACTAAGTCTTTAACCACCCATGCCATAGGGAAAACATGCTCGACATTAATCCAATCAGGTTTGCTAGGGCCAAATTGTTGTTGGCTATAGATTGTTTTACCACCTTCTCGATACACTTGACCCCAGAATAAACGCAAGGCTTTTGAGTAGTTTTTTATTTGTTTTTGACCTGTGTTCATGGATGATTGAATAAGATAATATGCATTTAAGGGGTCTCTGAATAAGTTTCATAAATTCTGGCAACGCCAAAAATACAGAATCGAGGCTTGGTTACGCTGGAATGCTTATTGCCTTTCAAGTGACCATAACGAAGAGTCTGGGTTTTGGCTAAGCCCCGTAGGGTAAGCCTCTAAGGTATCATCTCCGTTGTTACACGTCTAGTGAAGGGAGCAACCATTCCCAGCGAAGTGCGCCTAGGATATGATACCTTAAGAGGCTTACAGAATTTTATGAGACTTATTCAGAGACCCCTTAAGATGAGTGAAGCTATTGTTAAACACCAAGACGAATTAAGCAACTGTACGCGTTGTGAAAATATGATTGGTCCGTCTGTTATTTGTCAACCGATTAGCGCATCTATTATGCTGGTCGGTCAAGCACCGGGAGATAAAGAGCCAAAATTAGGACGACCCTTTGCGTGGACGGCGGGTAAAACATTGTTTAAATGGTTTTCCTCAATCGGTGTTGATGAGGAAGCGTTTAGACAAAATGTATATATGGCAGCGGTGTGTCGATGTTTCCCTGGGAAAAACCCTAAAGGCGGTGATCGTGTGCCGGATAAACAAGAAATTGCAAATTGCCAACAATGGCTAAAAAAGGAATACCAGATTTTACAGCCTAAGTTAATTATTCCTGTAGGCAAGCTTGCGATTGGGCAATACTTAACGGCAAACAAACTGGTTGACGTGGTCGGTCAGCAATTTGTACTGGATAATGATCTTATTCATGCCGATTGTATTCCACTGCCACATCCTTCAGGTTTATCGACGTGGTTTAGAATGGAGCCGGGAAAAAGTTTATTGCAAGATGCTTTGGGTTTGATTGAAAAACATCCGGCTTGGTTGGAGTTGATGGAGAAAAACATTAGGGTAACTTAGGTGTATGGTATTGACTATGAATAGATATTTACTATTTTTTGTTATGCTAATATTGGCATTATTGTTAACAATTAGCACATTTTTATATCAACGCCCAAGTCAAGAGCTTATAAAATCAGGAACAGAGTGTAGCGTAGAGTATTGGATGCATTGTTATACTATAAGAAAGTCAGCAGGGTTTCCTTTAGCTTACGTTTTTGATTCACCAGGTGTGTCTATAGAAAATAAACTAGGTGTAGAAGATGATTTTCGTTTGCTTCCCTTTGTGACTAATATTTGGTTGTTTTTAATTTTACTAATGTTTACTAGACAAGTTTTTAAAAAAGAAAAATAAGTAATTAATTTAGTGTTAGTTAGAATCTTCCGTCCGCATCTTCAACTGCACATAATGTTCTGCCGAGTAATTCAAAAACTGCTTTTCCTTATCCGTCAACGGACGCGCCTGTTTTACCGGGCTGCCAATCCAAAGATAACCACTTTCTAGTTTTTTATTGGGAGGCACTAAACTACCTGCACCGATAATCGTTTCATCTTCAATTACTGAACCATCCAGTACAATTGCGCCCATGCCAACTAAGCAGCGATTACCAATCGTACACGCGTGTAATACGGCTTTATGACCGACTGTGACATCATCACCAATCAGTAGCGGAGAACCACCACTATATTCTTCGCTGGCATGGGTGACGTGAAGTACCGAGCCATCTTGAATATTGCTGCGTTTACCGATGATGATGTGGTTTACATCGCCACGAATAACCGTCATCGGCCACACAGAACTATCTTCGCCGATGGTGGTGTTGCCAGTGACCAATGCAGTTTCATCCACATAAGCACGGTTGTGAATATCGGGGGTGTGAGATTCAAATTTTCTAATTGTCATGTGTTCTATTCTTTTTGAGGTTTTTAATAATAAAGCGGGCAGGGTGTAATGAGTGTAGCAGTTTTTGTTCTTGCGTAGAAAGCGTGTTGGCTTGATCAATCTGTTTTGCCAATAAATGCGCACATAAACCCGAAGTGGTTAAGCCTCTTGAGCCAAAACCGCCGAGTATATACAAGCCTTTTTGGTATTCTGCGCTTGGGTATTTTTTCCAGTATTTTCCTTGATGTAAATCGGCATAGTGTTGGGTGTAAAAATCCAATTTTGGAATTCCTCCCGCGTAAGGAAGTCGGTCGGGTGTGGTAAAGCGAATGGCGCAATGGGCACTATTGATTTGTTCTAAAGAATTCGCCAGTTTGGGTAGAAATTGATGGAGTTGCGTTAAGTTGGTTTGGTTTGCCTCTGGTTTTAGACTTATTTTGCTAAATTCTTTTTCAAAGGTTGCACCGAAAAGATGTTGTTCTTGGTAATGATCGTTATCATTTCTAAAAGCAGGCACTAAATAACCTTTGTGACCGATTACAGTGTTTAATTTTTTGGAATAGTCGGATGCAAGTGCAGAAGTGGTTTGACCCAAAATAGGAACACCAGCTAGAAACTGGCTTTGTTTAAATGATTGTAAGTCTTTACCGTTGGCGATGATGAGGTGAGACGCTTGTGCAATGCTATTTTTAACCTGATCTAGCACTTGCCAAACCGCATCATCATTATGCTGTAAGGAGATAGCTTGAGTTGATCGAATGATATGGCAGTTCGGGTGTTGCGTAAGCGAGGCGCAAAAACTGCGGGGCTTTATCCAACCTGCTTGTTGAAACCAAAATGCCTTGTGATGTGTTTTAATTCCAGCAATAGTGTCTGCTTGTTGTTCATCTACCGTTGTTACAAAACCTGTTTTAAAGTCCCCATTTTCAACGCGTTGTTGAATCGCTTGCCAACGTTTTTGTTCACGTTCATTATGTGCTAACTGCAACATCCCACAGGGATTCCAATCAACAGAACAGCCTTGATTTTGTAGTATTTTAATTTGATTCAAAGTGTACTCAAATGCATCGACATAAAAGTCTTCACCCTCACTGGGTTTAGCTGTTATTTTAGGTGAAATGATTCCCGCTTGATTGCCGGATGCTTCTTGCGCAAGTGAATCGTGACGTTCAATTAAAGTCACCTTCCAGCCGAGTTGACACAAATGCCAAGCCATCTGACTACCTGCAATACCACCACCAATGATAACAGCGTGTTTATTGTCCGTTTGGTTTGTAGTTAAGTTTGATAAATCAAACCAAGGTGTGTGAGATATGGATTGCATTTTTTATCTTGTGAAAAAACTTGTACAATATTCTAACTTACTAACTAATTCAGGGGTTTTATTAATATGTCCCGATTCGAAAGTTTTCATCGTGGTGAAAAATTAGGTTTTGTGCCGAAATTATTACCATCAGCGACTTATAATGAAATGATTCTGCTTTTTCATGGCAGTGGTAAATCATGTTTGTTTGTTCCTATTCGAAGTATGCAATATATGGCCGTTATTGATCACGAAGAAGTTATTTTTGTTGATAGCCAAAGAAGACAATTGATTGAGTTTACTTGGCGAAAATTCGCACCACAAACGCGCAATAGTCTTGATGATCCGGTTCCTTACGAGTTTGAATATTATGATGAAAGAGCCCTTGAAACCGTGGTTCGTATGCAGATTGAGTTTTCTAAATTTATTCATCAAATGAGTGTAAGAGCACACGAAAAAATAGTCCACAATTCTGATGAAAACACGATAATAGATTTAAGTGAAAAAAAGAGTGGGCCGAATTAAAGGTTCGTAGCTTAATTTATTGATATTGGCTCTGCATTATTAGCTCTTGCGAATCTATCCTCATATATATTTTGAGACTATTAAGAACTTATGAAATTATTAGTACAAATCATATCATCGCTTAATTAAGGATTTATTGTGATCACACATATAAATAAAAGACTGGCTCTTGCCAGCATCCGATTATTTTTCATATTTGTATTTAGCTTCACTCTGATTTCATGTGGCGGGAGTTCGAGTTCTGTTCAGAATCCTCCAGCCCCACCTACCGACCAAAACCGGGGTGGGTTTCAATCCATTAGTAGTCGGGTTGTTAATTCCATAGAGAGTATTCAAGCAGCCATTAATTCTGTGGGAGGTCAGAATATTACTGCAAAATATGCAGTAAACACCTACAAGTTGGAATATATGACACTGGATTCGGCAAATGCGTTGGTTAAGGTGTCCGGCTTGATTGCGATTCCTGAAAAAACCACACCAAGCCCAATCGTCAGCTATCAACATGCAACGACTTTTACCAACAAATCTGCGCCCAGCTTCCAGTTGACCGCCGGTGAAGAGAGTATTGAAATCGCACTGGCATCTTTGGGTTACATTGTGTTTTCTGCGGACTATGTTGGCTTTGGTTCTTCCTTCGGTAGAGACCACCCTTATTTGCAGAAACTACCATCAGCCTATGCGGTTAACGATATGCTCAAAGCCATCAAAACCTGGATGGATTTTAGCGATATAAAAACCAATGAACAGTTATTCATGACAGGCTATTCGCAAGGTGGCTACGTGACCATGGCAGCACTTCAGGATTTGCACAGCAATCCTCAAGAAGGCCTACAGATTGTCACAGCCGTAATGGGAGCTGGACCTTATGATTTGAGTTTGGCACTCAATGAGTTGGTAGAAAATAATCTGGGTATATCATTGCCGAGAGTTGATATTCCTGATTTTTTGGTGGATCCAGTTATCGATATTATCGAGAAGACATTAATCCCGGACAATGCGGATGTAGGATTTGAAAGCGACTTTCTTGAACGTTTTCTAACTGATGATCGTCAGGATGATGTACATAACTGGCAACCTTTGGTGCCTATCAAGCTGTTTCATGGTGATGATGATGAAACTGTGCCCATAGAAAGTGCAGAAAGTACTTTAAAGACCATGCTAGATTTGGGGGCTGATATTGAGCTAATTAGATGTACAGAGAATCCATCCAGTCATTCTAAGTGTGTACTACCCTTTATTAATTTCGTTGTTGATCATTTTGAATCATTACGTAGTGATTAAGACATCCCGCAATAATTAGGGAATCCAATATTTAGTCGATATAACCAAGTCTTTCATCGACATTTATTTCATAGAAGTGCCAAAAAATAGTAAGTATCAAAATAATCAAATTGTTGCGGTAACAATTTGATTATTTTCCAGACTTTACATGAGTTTTTTCAAACTGAATTATATAAGTTAGCTTCATTGCCAATAATCAATGAATCTTGGAATACAAAGTTAGAGAATTACATACTTGGTTATCGGCAGGTTTCGTCAATAACCATTTAATGGCTGTAAGCTCTTTCCTTCCTCCTCCTATCTGAGCTTACAGCCCCTTTTTCTCTTTCCTCAATCATGACATATTGAACGTCTTATGAGACTGAAAAATTAAAATATTGTGTTTTCTCAATGAGTTTGATATCTACATAACCTACGATCGCATTCCAATTTACATGGCAGAAAACTGCCCAGGAACAATTAAATGTTTAAAAAATTATTAATTAGCGGCTTGCTGTTACTCAGTTTCAGTGTTTTTGCCGATACATTGCAAGTGGGTAGTACGCTATCAGCTATTGAATTGAATACACAACATGGAAAATCCGTCAAAGTTGCGAATGATGTTAAGACATTGATATTTTCTGTAGAAAAAGCGCCATCAGATTTAATCAACAGCTTTTTAATGAAACAAGACGCAAAGTTCCTTGCTAACAACAAAGCTTATTTTATTGCTGACATCAGTCGCATGCCGTCGATGATTACCAAGATGTTTGCTATCCCGAAAATGAAGAAACGACCTTACAATATTTTGCTGGCTAAAAATGAGACACAGGTCGCGTTTATTCCGCGTAAGAAGGAATTCGTATCAGTGCTTAAAATAGCGGGTGGGAAAGTTACGGCGGTTGAATTTGTAAATAACGTAGATCAACTGGCTAAAGCCTTTAAATAGGATGTGTGCAATGGCAGCTCACAATTCGTATTTTCACGCTATAAATTAGAAGGGTATTAAAAGAAGGCACAGTGTATTTATTCACAAAAAGACAAAAGGGTAGGCGTGCTTCTAAGTCTTAATTTATCGTTTTAAAATAGTGATTTAATTATCATAGGTCATGCAGATACTACGTTTAAAGATCAGGGAGCATAATACTTATTCTTCAAAAAGAGTCTTTATTTAAAATACTCATAATTTTTCGCTTCTTCTAATAAGAAGTTTCTGAATGCCTCGGCAACGGGAGACATGGCTTTTCCTTTTCGGGTGACTAGATGCCAGTGTCTTAATAGAGGGAATCCCTTAACATCAAGTTTGATTAAGTGATTATTGAGTAGCTCAAGTTCAATGGTGTGAATTGAAACCACTCCCAAACCAAAGCCTGCTGATACCGCGTGTTTAATGGCTTCATTACTGCTCATTTCAAAGGTTGTTTTACGTACTAAGCCCGATTCAATAAAATGTTTTGAAACTGCTTCGCGAGTTCCCGAACCTTTTTCTCGAATTACAAATTTTTCATTTTCCAAATTCTTAATCGATAGTTTTTTTCTATTTTTCAGCGGGTGATCGGGCGGGGCAATAATAGTAATAGGGTTTCTCATAAAGCGTTCAGATTTCAGTCCATGCCCTTTTGGAGGTTCTCCCATAATCACCAAATCGGGTTCATAATTTTCGAGTTGTTGTAATATGTGCTGGCGATTGGTTACATCAAGACTGATGGTAATGTCTGGGTATTTTTTAGAGAAACCGGCTAAAATACGCGTGGTGAAATGATTGGCTGTGGTTGCAACGGAAATGACTAAGTGTCCTGTTTCAAACCCTTTAGTTTTCTCCACAAAGTCCAACATATTGTTGTAGCTTTGAAGGATTTCTTTACTGTATTTCCTAAGCTGTATTCCCGCAGTACTTAAACTCAGTGTTTTGCCATGTCTTTCAAATAAAATAATATCTAAGTTTTTTTCTAACTGTTTCATTTGCATAGAGACAGCGGGTTGCGTCATATGTAATTTTTCAGCGGCTTGTGTGTGGCTTTGGTAGCGTGATACAAAATCAAAAATTCGTATTTGACGCATTGATATATGGGGCATAATGAATAGAGTCTTTGTTATGGGGCTTGATCAAATCTCTTAAGGTTCGGATGAGTTTTATAAAAATATTTGCATCATAATAATGATTATAGTCATACAAATTTAACAAAAGTGGTCTACACTTTGAAATTCTGGAATTCTCATTTGATGTAATATTAGTCAATTTTTTAAACATAAGCAATCCTTATGCATGAAGGGTGAAATATTTAGTTTTATTTATGTTTAATTTGTACCAGAATACCCCCGCTCTTTGTTAAAGACTGTTTTTTTAAACGTAAACAAAGAATGAATTTTAACCAAACCACAGGAAATAAACTATGGCTAAGCAATATGATGCCGGTGTTAAAGAATACCGCGAAACGTATTGGACACCAGATTACACTCCAAAAGACACGGACATTCTGGCATGTTTCAAAATCACTCCACAAGACGGTGTACCCCGCGAAGAAGTAGCTGCTGCGGTTGCTGCGGAATCATCGACAGGTACATGGACTACAGTATGGACTGACTTGTTAACAGACCTTGATTACTACAAAGGCCGTTGTTACGCAATCGAAGACGTTCCAGGTGATGACACTTGTTTCTACGGTTTTGTTGCATACCCAATCGATTTATTTG
>Ga0209633_10005899_pt1 | contig 10602 bp, 13 predicted proteins | sample Cruoilmetagenom1_FD_187290 | JGI IMG/M metagenome (GOLD analysis project Ga0209633, IMG submission 187290) | Oil polluted marine microbial communities from Coal Oil Point, Santa Barbara, California, USA - Sample 1 (SPAdes) (version 2) | ecosystem: Environmental > Aquatic > Marine > Oil seeps ... | reverse complement strand
TATTAAGATAGATAGTATAAATTCAATGCGATACAATTTTATAGTATATTATAAAAATGGAAACAATTACTATAATGGATTTGTTAAAAAAATACATCATGGGATGTATTGGTCGAATCCTATAATGAAGTTGATTAAACAAATTATAATTTTTAATCGGAGATAAAAGTTTGTGATCGATGAAAACAACGATAATTTCTATACTTATTCTAATTTTTTTAGCTCCAACGCAAAAAAAGGATACAATTTATTTATTATTTGACGGTACAGACTCACTCTGTAAAAAAGTGAATAAAAATGGTGTTGAAAATTACTTTTTCTATAATGATTCTCTCATTAATATTAAGAAAAATTATTTAATAAAAGAAAAGCTAATTCCCCAAGGGTTTTGCGAATATTATCAGTTTACAAAATCAAATAAAAGTAGTGACACCATAACTAATAAAGAATTTAACAATCTAATTATATTAAACAGATTTTCTTTACTAAAAGAAAATATCAATTTCTATCAAAAGAAAGTTTTAATTGTTGAAAGGGGTATCAATAACAATTATATTGTTTCAAAGGCATATTTTTCTCCTTGCGAATAAATAAATTCTATATTTAATCTTTCTAAAAGGCTTGATTTTCATCAAGCCTTTTTTTGTTTAATTAAAGATATTAAGCCTCAAGGCAAGCCCTAACAGGGATCGAGAGGTTATACCAGATCCCGCTAGATACTGAAACAAGCCTACCTGTCGGCAGACAGGTTCAGTACTGGCAGCGGGATTAGTTCGACTTCCTAAAAAATTGAAACTAATTTTTTAGGAAGTCGAACTAATAAATCATTACTTTTGATTTAATGAAATTCAAGTTTTTATATCTTTTTTTAATTTTTTTTAATTTTTCTTTTTCACAAGAAATTAAAACAGCGTTTGTTTCAAAAACACCTTTAAAGGCAGATCAATTTATTGGAGCTGATGAGTTAGAAAACATTTATTTTATTAAAAATAATGTTCTTTTTAAAAAGGGAGAAACAGAAATTTTTAATTATAGCAATATCAATTTAGGGGTATTAACTAGTGTAAATATCCAAAATCCGTTTAAAATAGTATTGTTTTATAGAGATTTTAATTCAGTTATCCTATTAGACAACAAACTTAACGAGTTAACCAATAAAATAGATTTTACAACTGAAACCCTATTTAATAATGTGCAATTTATAAGTGCCTCTTCTGAAAATAATTTATGGTTATTCGCTGATGACAGCAAATTACACTTATATGATTATAAAAACCATACAGAGCAAATTCAAACACAAGCCCTTGTTTTTTATGAAAAATCATTTGTTGCTACTTCTATAAAAAGTACTTATAAAAATATTTGGGTTTTCGATAAAAACGGAGCTATTCAGTTTAACGAATATGGTAGTTTTATTAAATATACCAAATTAGAAAGTTATGATTTTATAAACCTTTTTAAAAGTGGTTTTATTTATCTAAATAATAATTCTTTATCTTATTTAGCAGATAATAAAGTATTTCCAATAACAATTGATTTTAAATTACCAATTAAAGATATTTTTATTAACAATGGTTCTGTTTATACCTTTGACGGAAAATTTATTTACCATTATAATTTTTTATAGCGTAAAAGCACGATATCATTTAGAAATAAGCTATATTTTTTATAAATTCGCTATCCATTGATATCTCTAATTTATTTATCAATTTTACTTTAAAATATAATTTATATGCATGTAGCAATTGCTGGAAATATAGGAGCAGGAAAAACAACATTGACTAAACTTTTAGCTAAACATTACAAGTGGGAACCTCATTTTGAATCGGTTGCTGAAAACCCATATTTAGATGATTTTTATGGATCTATGGAAAGATGGTCTTTTAATCTTCAAATTTATTTTTTAAATAGTCGTTTTCGCCAAATATTAGAAATCCGAGAAAGCGGTAAAAATATTATTCAAGATAGAACTATTTATGAAGATGCTAATATTTTTGCACCAAATTTACATGCTATGGGCTTGATGACTAATCGAGATTTTAGCAATTATGAATCTTTATTTGAGTTGATGGAAAGATTGGTAGCTCCACCTGATTTGCTAATATATTTACGCGCTAGCATACCTACTTTAGTTGGGCAAATTCATAAACGTGGTAGAGAGTTTGAAAACACGATTAGTATTGATTATTTAAGTAGACTAAATGAAAGATATGAAGCTTGGATTTCTAAATATACCAAAGGAAAATTACTTATTATTGATATTGATAATCTAGATATTGTTGATAAACCAGAAGATTTAGGCTCTATAATTGATAGAATTGATGCTCAAATTCATGGTCTATTTTAAATAACTTTATTTTATAAAACAAAAAAACTCCCAAAATGGGAGTTTTTTTTAACTATATAAAAACATTATTATTTTATATTTTTCATCACATCTCCTTTTAAAGTAGAGTAATTAATCTTAAGCGCATTAATATTTCTTAACTCTTCTTTAATATCAGTAATTGTACCAACATTAGATTTAATATCTGCTTTTATCGATGTTGTTAAAAGAGGGATTTCATCCTCAGAATGCGTTTCTCTTTCAGCAAAAATAAAATATTTCACATCTTTAACATCAGCTATTCTATCATTCAATTGAATTTTATCTCCACCTTGTCCTTCCACTTTACCAACATAAATATAACTTACTAAACTTTTACGTTCCAATTTTTTTACTTCAGTTGCAAAAGGTAGTTGTGGTTTTTTAATTTTTAATTCTGTTTCACGCATTACCGTGGTAACCATAAAAAAGAACAATAGCATAAATACAATATCAGGTAATGATGCTGTAGATATTGCTGGGGTTCCTTTTTTCTTCTTTCTAAACTTTGACATAATAAAAAATTATTTTTTTGGTTCTGCTTCAGAAATAATCTGTGGATATTTCGTCTTTATATTTTTTATCTTATCTTTTAAACTTTGTGATGGGCTGTTTTTAGCATCTTTTAAAAGTTGCGTATAAGTAACACCATATAATTTTTTAGATAGTCTATTTCTCAAATCAGTATAAGCACCTACCAATTCATTTTGAACAGCGATATAAGTTCCATAAGATGTACCTCTATCACTCTCTAAGGATATAATTGCTTTATTTGGATGATCAGATGATGCTGGGTTTTTTTCTCCTTCACACCAATCACATTCGGCTGCTTCTAAACTATTTCCTTGAGCGTCTTTCATTGGATTACCTATACCTCCGCCATTATCAATAAATTTTTTCGCTTCTTCACGAATTTTATCAATAGTCATAAAAGTCTCTCCTTCTACCAATATATCATTATTACGATTTACAGTAACAATAAATACATTTTTTTCTTTTAACTTTGGTGGATCAGGTCTGTCTTCTGGTTGTTTTTCAGGTAATTTTCGAGATATCCCTGTATCCACATCCATCGTAGTAGTTACTAAGAAAAATATGAGTAGCAAGAAAGCAATATCTGCCATTGACCCTGCATTAATTTCTGGTAAACCTCTTCTTGCCATAATATTATTTTGAAACTAATGATTTAACAAAATCCATTAAAACACCTAATAATGCCAAACCACCTAATATTATAGAATAAAGAATACCTGTACTTACCCATTTAGATGTGCTTCCGGCCTCACCGTCTTTCAATATATTACCTGAAGCATTATATGTAGCCGAATCATCTGCCATCACATAAGCAATTACCAACAACACACCTAAAGCGCCAATAGAAATTAAAGCCTTTTTAAGTAACTGTGGGTGTTTAACTAGGTTCAATAAAGAAAATCCAACAGCTAAAATTGCTGTTACAATTAGTATTACTTTTGCAAAAGTAATATATGGAGAAACTATGCTGTTTTGTGCTTCAAGACTTTCCTTAACAACATCATCTCCTTCCATAATTATCCTAACAAGAAAGAATATAGCAATTAGGCTAATTACTCCTGTTGTTATAGATAATATTTTAGATAATTTACTATTCATAATTCTGTTATTATTTATTTCTAATCAACAAATCAACTAATTTAATTGAAGCATCTTCCATGCTATTTACTATACCATCAATTTTTGAGATAATATAATTATAAAATATTTGAAGAATAATTGCCACAACCAAACCAAATACAGTTGTTAATAATGCTACTTTAATACCACCTGCAACTACAGCTGGAGAAATATCACCTGCTGCTTCAATAGAATCAAATGCACCAATCATACCAATTACAGTACCCATAAACCCAAGCATTGGAGCTAATGAGATAAATAATGATAGCCAAGAAACATTTTTCTCTAACAAGCCCATTTGAACACCACCATAAGAAACTACAGCTTTTTCAGCAGCGTCTACACCTTCGTCCATTCTATCTAAACCTTGGTAAAAAATTGATGCAACTGGACCTTTTGTATTTCTACAAACTTCTTTTGCAGCTTCAACACCACCTGAGCTTATTGCTTCTTCTACACTATTTACTAATTTATCAGTATTAGTAGTAGCCATATTTAAATAGATTATTCTTTCAATAGCAATTGCCAAACCTAATATTAAGGTTACTAATACAATTCCCATGAAGAAAGGACCTCCTTCAATAAATCGTTGTTTTAAAACTTGATGAAAAGTTTTGTCTTCAACAACTTGTTCTGTTTGTGCGTAAATGCTTTGAGCTGAGCTTAAAAACATTAATCCTGTAATCGAAAGGATAGAAAATACTTTTTTCATTTTTGTAAATCTTTGTTATTATAATAATTAGTTAACGGGTTAAAGATATAAAATTTTTACTACAAAAACATTTTCAGCGGAGAGAAAGGGATTCGAACCCCTGTTACAATTTCTCATAAACATGCTTTCCAAGCATGCGCCTTAAGCCACTCGGCCACCTCTCCAAAATGTCAAATCTTATAAGATGGCAAGTAACAAAAAAAAATTTAATTGTGAAAATTTTTATTATAAAACTAATTCATTTCTCCTCTTAACGGAATTTCAAATACTTTTTTAAATTCTTTTGCAGGAATTTTTTCGCCTAATAAATATTTTAATTTGGCCACAGCCGACTCTGTTGTAATATCTTTACCATTAATTATACCTAACTTTTTTAAGTGATTGCTTGTTTCATAATGCCCTAAAATCACACTCCCGCTTATACACTGTGTTACATTAACTATAAAGATATTGTTTTGTATTGCTTTTTTAATTAAATCAACAAACCATTTTGAAGTTGGCGCATTACCTGCACCGTATGTTTCTAAAATTACACCTTTCAAATCTGGAATTTCTAAAATACTTTTTACAACTTCCTTATTTATTCCTGGAAATAATTTTAAAATAACAATGTTGGCTTCAAAATTTTTTCTTACAATCAATAATTTATCCCGAACTACTTTTTTTAAAACATTTTTATTAAAATTTAAATGTACTCCGCTTTCTCCAAGCTCAGGAAAATTAGGTGAGTTAAATGCCTCAAACTGCTCGGCACTAACTTTTGTTGTTCGATTTGCACGATATAATTTATATTCAAAATACAAACATACTTCTCCAATTTTTGGTAAATCACCTTCTCTAGTTGCTGCAATTTGGATTGCAGTGATTAAATTTTCTTTGGCATCGGTTCTTAAATCTCCAATGGGCAACTGAGAACCTGTAAATATTACTGGTTTATTTAGGTTTTCTAGCATAAAACTAATTGCCGAAGCCGTGTACGACATAGTATCAGTACCGCTTAAAATCACAAAGCCATCAAAAATATCATAATGCGCTTCTATAATTTCAGTAATTTTAACCCAATATTTTGGACACATATTTGATGAGTCAATTGGTTCATCAAAAGATATCGTTTGTATATCACACTCTAATAAATTTAGTTCTGGAATTTTTTTCTTAATTTGATTAAAGTTAAATGCTTTTAAGGCATTTGACTTATAATCTTTAACCATTCCAATGGTTCCGCCTGTATAAATCAATAAAATATTTGGTATTTTTGTCATGTACTTTTCTTTGGAATAATTTATGTTGTAAATTTATTACAATTAATTGAATACATATTAATCAAAAAAATAAAATAAAATGACTGGAGGCTATTTATTAATTTTATTAATAGGAGGATTAGGGATGTTTGTACAGCATCAATTAAAAAGTAAATTTAAAAAATATTCGAAATTACATTTACAAAATGGCTTAAGTGGAAAAGAAATTGCAGAAAAAATGCTAGCAGATAATGGTATTAATGATGTAAAAGTTATTTCTGTTAAAGGGCAATTGACTGACCATTATAACCCCCAAAATAAAACTGTAAACCTAAGTGAAGCCGTTTTTAACCAACGAAATGCTTCCGCTGCAGCGGTAGCAGCTCACGAATGTGGTCATGCAATACAACATGCAACTTCTTATCGTTGGTTACAATTAAGATCAAAATTAGTTCCAACCGTTGGTGTTTCTTCAAAACTCGCGTCTTTTTTATTGATTGCTGGAATTTTTACAGTAAACTCTTTCCCTCAGCTTTTACTTGCTGGAATCGTATTTTTTGCTGCAACAGTAGTTTTTAGTATTGTTACATTACCAGTGGAATATGACGCTAGCAACAGAGCTTTAGCTTGGTTGGAAAATAAAAATATGTTAACGAAAGATGAACAAAGTGGAGCAAAAGACGCATTAAAATGGGCAGCAAGAACTTATTTGGTAGCATCGTTGGGGTCAATAGCTACACTACTTTATTATTTAAATATTTACAATAGTAGAAGCTAGAATTATTTCGATTTAATTAATTCATGATTGCTCAAAATAAATTGTTTTAAATTTTAATTTGCCTGTCGATATGTTGATCTAATGAAATAAAGGTTTCGGTTCGTGCAACGCCTTTAATGTGTTGTATTTGATGATTTAATACTTGCATCAAATGTTCATTATCTTTACATAATATTTTTACAAAAATTGCGTAATTACCTGTGGTATAGTGACTTTCAATGACTTCATCAATTTCATTTAATCGCTTAATTGCATCTTTATATTTACTTGAGCTGTCTAAAAATATACCTACGAATGCTAGGGTTTTATAACCTAAAACTTTTGGGTTTAATATAAATTTTGAGCCTTTAATTAGGCCAGAAGCTTCTAATTTTCTTAATCTTTGATGAATTGCTGCTCCCGAAATACCAATTTCCCTTGCTATGCTTAAAATAGGGGTTCTGGCATCAATCATTAGTTGATTCAATATGATTTTATCAATTCCATCAATTTTAATATTTAAATCTTTCTCTTGACTATATTTATTCATCTTTTTGCTTACAAGTATTAAATGTAAGTAAAATTAAAAAATAAAAGGATATGAAAATTCATACCCATTATTTTTATTACATTAATTAATTTCTTTATTCTGGTTTTAAAACAAAATCTTCCATAAACTTTGTTGTATAATTACCCGCAACATAACCTGGGTCATCCATCAATTGACGATGAAATGGAATTGTAGTTTTAACTCCTTCAATAACAAACTCATCTAAAGCCCTTTTCATCTTACTAATTGCTTCTTCTCTAGTTTGCGCTGTAATAATCAACTTAGCAATCATAGAATCATAGTTTGGAGGTATCGTATAGCCTGCATAAACATGAGTATCTAATCTAACTCCATGACCGCCTGGTGCATGAAAAATTGTAATTTTTCCTGGAGAAGGTCTAAAATCATTAAATGGGTCTTCTGCATTTATTCTACATTCAATGGAATGTTGACTAGGGAAATAATTAATCCCTAATATAGGTATTCCTGCTGCAGCTTTTATTTGTTCTCGAATCAAATCAAAATTAGCAATTACCTGTTCGGTTATTGGGTGTTCAACTTGTATACGAGTATTCATTTCCATAAAGTAGAATTTTCTATGTTTATCTACTAAGAATTCAACTGTTCCTGCGCCTTCATATTTTATACTTTCGGCTGCTTTAACAGCAGCTTTACCCATTTTTTCACGCAATGACTTGGTCATAAATGGTGAAGGAGTTTCTTCAGTGAGTTTTTGATGTCTGCGTTGAACAGAACAATCTCTTTCTGATAAATGACACGCTTTACCATTTGAATCACCAATTATTTGAATTTCAATATGCCTTGGTTCTTCAATTAATTTTTCCATGTACATGCCATCGTTACCAAAAGCAGCTTTTGCTTCTTGGCGGGCAGATTCCCATGCGTTTAGTAAATCTTCTGTTTTCCAAACTGCGCGCATTCCTTTTCCTCCACCACCAGCAGTAGCTTTTAACATCACTGGATAACCAATTTTTTGTGCTGTTTTTTCTGCAATTGGAAATGATGATAAAATTCCGTTTGAACCAGGAATAGTTGGCACGCCAGCCTTTTTCATGGTTGCTATTGCCGAGGCTTTATCACCCATTAAATTAATCATCTCTTCCGTAGCTCCAATAAATTTTATGCCATGTTCTTCACAAATTTTTGAAAACCGAGCATTTTCGGCTAAAAAGCCATAACCAGGATGTATTGCATCTGCATTAGTGATTTCGGCAGCAGCAATAATATTTGAAATCTTAAGGTACGATTCATTACTTGGAGGTGGACCAATACAAACAGCTTCATCTGCAAACCTTACATGTAAACTTTCTTCGTCGGCAGTTGAATAAACAGCAACCGATTTTATTCCCATTTCTCTACAAGTTCTTATAATTCGAAGTGCAATTTCTCCTCTATTTGCAATTAGTATTTTTTTAAACATAACCTTAGTTTTAAAAATTAAAAATTGTTATGAAGGGTCTACTAAAAATAATGGCTGATCAAATTCTACAGGTGAAGAATCATCAACTAAAACTTTAATAATTTTTCCAGAAACTTCAGATTCAACTTCATTAAATAATTTCATGGCTTCAATAATACACACCGTATCTCCAACTTCAATAGTATCTCCAACTTTTACAAAAAGAGGTTTGTCTGGAGAAGGTTTTCTATACAAAGTACCTATGATTGGAGATTTAATTGTAACATACTTGGCATCTGCAGCAGCATTTTCTTGCGGTGAATTTTGTACTTCTTCTTGATTTACATTTGCCGAAATAGCTGGTTGTGTTGCAACTGGCATTTGAGCTAAACTTGGCTGCTGAATTATAGTAGTTTCCGTTTTTCCTAAACCAGTTTTTATTGTAATCTTGATATCTTCCATTTCTAATTTCACTTCGCTAGCGCCTGACTTAGCAACGAATTTAATTAGGTTTTGAATTTCTTTTAATTCCATAATAGTATATTTTGAATTTTTATTTATGAATTATAACACCATTTAAAGTATATGGCTCCCCATGAAAATCCTCCGCCAAATGCAGCGATAATTACATTGTCACCTTTTTTTAAGCTTTTTTCATAATCGGCAAATAATAAAGGAATTGTTGCCGAGGTAGTATTTCCGTAATTTTCAATATTTAACATTACTTTTGAATGCTCTAGCTTCATTCTTCTTGCGGTCGCTTCTACAATACGCTTATTGGCTTGATGCGCTGCCAACCAAGATACATCTTCATTTTTTAAATTATTTCTTAGCAATACTTTTTCACAAACATCTGCCATATTAAAAACTGCATTCTTAAAAACCGTTTGCCCATCTTGTCGAGCAAAATGTAATTTGTTTTTTACCGTTTCTTCTGTTGCTGGCATTAATGATCCTCCTGCTGGAACTTGCAAAAATTCTCTTCCTTCTCCATTGCTACGTAAAAATTCATCTTGTAAACCATTCCCTTCTTCATTAGGCTCAAATAAAACTGCTCCTGCTCCATCACCAAAAATGATACATGTCGTTCTATCTGTATAATCAATCATTGATGAATTTTTATCAGCACCAATGAGTAATATTTTTTTATACCGTCCAGATTCTATATAACTAGACGCTACAGACATTCCATATAAAAAACTAGAACATGCAGATTCTAAATCGAATGAAAATGCATTTACAGCTCCTATATTTGTAGCAACAAATGATGCAGTTGAAGCCGCTTGCATATCTGGGGTTGCAGTAGATACTATTACCATTTCAATTTCAGCTGGATCAATATTATCCTTTTTTAATAAATCTTTTGCCGATTGAATTGCTAAATATGAAGTACCCTTATTTTTATCTTTTAATATTCTTCTTTCTTTTATTCCTGTTCTGGTTGTTATCCATTCATCATTGGTTTCAACCATGGTTTCCAATTCTTTATTTGTAAGAATATAATCTGGAACATATTTTCCAACGGCAGTAATAGCAGCAGTAATTTTAGTCATATTTAATTTTTACAGGATCTATTTTAATTTAAAAACAGTGTCCAAAAGTATGAAAATAAAATTAGTCATTTATCCAAAAAAAGACATTTTTTAATGATTTTAAGTCTTTTTTAATATAAAACAACAAAAAAACCCTCAAAATTGAGGGTTTTTTAGATTTTATCAAGTTTTTAATTAAGCCTGTGCTTCTTCAGCAGAATCAATTAAAATTTGACCTCTGTAATAAAGTTTTCCTTCATGCCAATGTGCTCTATGGTATAAGTGTGCTTCACCAGTTGTAGGGTCTTTTGCAATTTGAGGAACAGTAGCTTTGTAATGCGTTCTTCTTTTATCTCTTCTTTGCTTCGAGGT
>Ga0209633_10005898_pt1 | contig 10602 bp, 10 predicted proteins | sample Cruoilmetagenom1_FD_187290 | JGI IMG/M metagenome (GOLD analysis project Ga0209633, IMG submission 187290) | Oil polluted marine microbial communities from Coal Oil Point, Santa Barbara, California, USA - Sample 1 (SPAdes) (version 2) | ecosystem: Environmental > Aquatic > Marine > Oil seeps ... | reverse complement strand
CGGCGCGCAAAATTGCCTGATCTTGCGCGTATAGAAGACGGGTGCCCAGCGCCACTGTGGGCAATTGCGGCGCGGCTAAGCGGCAGGGACGCGTCCATAAATATCGGCACAGGCCAATATCCTGGCAATGCTGGCCGCCGCCAAACCCGTATAGACGGCGCGGGCGCGAGCGGAACAGCCGTGGCCAAGCTGTTAACGGTGAATTGGCTAACGCCTGCCCAAGACCGCTTATTCACGGGGCCAGCGTCTGACCGGCGCAAATTTTTAGACCGTTTATGCCTTATCCATGAGCCCGCTCATGGCCGCACATTTCTAGCCTATGAAAAATCACGGGCGGAACGTTCGCGGTTGTTCTCGGACGGTATAGACGACCCCTATTGGTTCGACGCTTTAGAAACTGATATGGCAGAGCGCGGCGCAAAAATCGCACATGCGCGCTGGACGGCAGCTGAAAAATTACGCGCAGAAATCGCGGCGCGGCCCGAGGGACACTTCCCCAAGGCCGTCATTGCTTTGGCGGGCGAAGCAGAAGAATTATACGCAGCGGGCCTTGATGAAATAGATGTCTGCGCCCATATAAAAACGGCGTTAAAAGATGACAGAGCGCTAGACCGCCGCGCAGGGCGCACCCTGCGGGGTGTTCACAAAAGCGACCTTGTGGTCACGCATCTGGTCAAACAAATGCCCGCAAGCGCCTGCTCTACGGGCGAACAAAAAGCACTTTTAATTGGGCTTATAATTGCGCACGCACGCGCACAAACCCAGCGCCGCCCGATATTACTACTCGACGAAGTGGCTGCGCACTTAGACGAAGCCCGCCGCGCGGCGCTAGTGGAAGAACTAATCGACCTTAAAACGCAAGTGTTTTTAACGGGTACGGATAAAGAACTTTTTTCGGCTTTTAAGGGCCGGGCTCAAATATTTGAAGTCAGCGACGCAGAGCTAAACCCTCAATAAGAAATCCACGCATTGCGCATGTGAACAACACTTATTGGCGGTAAAACAAATACAGCGTCGTAACGAATAGGCAGGTCATGTAACTCTGGGCGTTCCGCTTGGTATTTTTGCGTAGCATCTTCAATTCTGCGCTGAAAAACGGGCTGCAAAGCATCATAACATTCTTGCAAAGTTTTGCGGTATTTAACTTCAACAACAACGATGGTATTTTTATGAACAGCAATAATATCGACTTCGCCCCAACGGGTTTTGTATCTAGATTCCAAGATTTTGTAGCGCTTAATGCGCAAAACGAGTCGTGCCCAAAATTCGGCGCGTCGTCCTCTAATCTCAGCCAGTTGTCTTGCAGTTTTAGCCATTTTTCAACTTTAGCGCCAAAGTATAAATATTTCGTTTTTTTTCTCCAGAAAGTTGCGCAATTTCTTCGCTGGCCCTTTTTACGCCTATTTCGGGTATCCTTATTCGCAGTAAATCCGTGATTTGCGCCTCGTCCCAAGCCTGCTGTTTTGGCGGCGGCCCTATAATGACAACGATTTCGCCGCGCAGTTTTGTCCCGTCAAGCTGCGCGGTAAGCTCTGAAAGGTTGCCGCGGATTATTTCTTCGTATTTTTTGGTCAGCTCGCGCGCGATTGCCGCTGGCCGGTCACCTAATATTGCCAGCATATCAGCCACGGCTGCGTTAAGCCGCCCCGCGCTTTCGAAGAATATAAGACTGGCTGGCACGGACGCGAGCGCCTCTAATTGCGTTTTTCTAGCCGCCGTTTTTGGCGGTAAAAAGCCCGCGAACATAAATTTATCGCTGGCCATACCCGATGACACGAGGCCCGCAAGCACTGCGCTAGCACCAGGTATAGCGATGACGGGCAAGCCTTCGTCGGCGCAGGCGCGCGCAAGTTTAAAGCCAGGATCGGACACTAGCGGCGTCCCCGCGTCGCTAATCAGCGCAATGACCGCGCCATTTTTTATACGCTCTATTAAATTTGGAACGCGCTTTGCCGCATTATGGTCATGATATGCGCTTAGAGGAGTCTTTAAATCGTAAGCTTGCATGAGCTTACCGCTGGTGCGCGTGTCCTCGGCGAGGATAAAATCAGCGGTGCTAAGAACGTCAAGCGCGCGCAGAGTAATGTCTCGCAGATTACCAATCGGCGTAGACACAAGGTAAAGTCCAGGCGCAAGCGTATTTACTTGCGCGCTGGGCGGTGTAATGAAAGATTGCGCGAAGCTGCGCGTATCTTTAGAGGTAATGTGATCGGACAATTTATTGTTCGCTATAAAAAAGGTTAGAGAATGTCACTGTACTTAAACTTAAACATAAAAGCGAGCCTGATTAAGTATTTGCGCACATCCTTATTTATACTGGGGTTTAGCGCTTTATTAAGCGCATGCGCAACCAGCCCGACAGGCGGTCAACAAACCCAATACCCGCCGAATGGAACTGCCCCTGTGACTGGCCCTAGCCCTGACCCTGCAACGGTGAAAACGCCAAAAACGCCAAAGCCGAAAACGCCCGACGTTAAACCGCCAGAGCCAAAGACGCCCATTAGCAAAGAAGGCCTCACGCCTGCTTTTATGGACGCAAAAGACATGACGCGCGTGGCGATTATTTTACCGTTTTCGGCTAAATCGGGACGCCTGCGCGCCGAAGCAAATTCTATGTTGCTTGCAGCCGAGCTAGCACTGTTTTCGCGTGAAGATGACAATGTGTTACTTATCGCGCTTGATAGCCGCGGCACAGCTGAGGGCGCGAAACAAGCGGCTAGATCTGCTAAGAAACAAGGCGCAGATGTAGTTCTGGGGCCTATCTTGGCAAGCTCAGTCAAGGCAAGCCAAAAGGAATTGCGCAAACCCGGTACGCCAATGATTGCTTTTTCAACGGACACGTCTGTGGCTGGGAATGGTGTCTATCTTCTTAGTTTCCCGCCAGAAGCCGAAGTGGCGCGCGTGACTAATTTTGCCGCACAGGCGGGCGCGAGTAAGTTTGCATATATTGGCCCTGACTCCGTTTATGGCCGCCGCGTTTTAGGCGCGTACAGACAACAGGCTGCCCAAACTGGCGGTATGATAAACGGCGTAGAAACCTATGCCGGTAAAGATATTTCCGTCATGCAAGCTCCTGCGCAAAGACTGGCGGCTTTTTATGGTACGCCTGCGGAAATACGGGCGGGAAAAGAGCCTGGCTATCACGCGGTTATGCTCCCCGAACGCGGCGATGCGCTGCGCTCTCTCGCCCCATTGATGTCTTTTTATAATGAAGAGGTGCGCAGTGCTAACGTACAATTTCTTGGTACAGGGCATTGGAATCACGAAGATGCGGCGCGCGAACCTGCGCTAAATGGCGGCATTTTTGCGGGTCCTGATTTGGAAGGCAAAAATGCTTTTAACGCACAATATGATGCAGTTTATGGTGAAGAGCCATCGGGGCTCGCCTCACTTGCTTACGACGCTTTGAATATTGCCGCCTTTATTGCGGACGGAAAACCAGAGGAACGTACAGAGAAGCTAACGGACAAATCCGGTTTCTTTGGCGTTGATGGTTTGGTGCAATTTAGCTTGGATGGTAAGCCAAAACGCGGACTTGCGGTGTATCAAATTAGAAACGGCCGCTTCAGAGTTATCGATGCTGCGCCCCGCTCTACCGACGGCGCATTTTAGCTTAGAAGTTCATGGCTTAATTTATCAAGAACGAGGCGCCCCGCAGGCGTCGCGGCAAGGCGGTCTTTGGTGTGCGTTAACAGGCCTAACGCGGCGTAATGAGAAATCACCTCTTGGGGCAGCGCCTTACCGCACATTTGCTCGTAACGCCTAAGGTTGATACCTTTACTGATGCGAAGGCCCATAAGTAAATATTCTTGAGCGCGGCTTTCAGGTGTTAGCGGTTCGGCCTCGTTCACCCCGTTGCCAGTGCTGTTGACAGCCATGATATAATCATCGGGCTTTAAAGCTGCGATAGTTGCAAGGCGTTTGTCGTCACGTGTCAGGCGCCCATGCGCGCCGGGGCCTACGCCAATATAATCCTCGCCCTGCCAATACAAAAGATTGTGCTGCGAGCGAGCAGTGTCGGTTTTCGCGAAATTCGAAATTTCATATTGGTCAAACCCTGCGCCGCCTAGAAGTTCTAGCCCAAGCTCGTAAAGGTCAGCACTTGTATCGCCATCAACCGCGCGCGCCTGCCCGCGTGCTTCGGCGCGCGCGAAGGCGGTGCTATCTTCGATAGTAAGTTGATAAGCCGAAATGTGCGTGATCTGCGCGTTCAGGGCCGTGGACAATTCGTGGCGCCAATGGGTAAGGCTCTGCCCGGCCCAGCCATAAATGAGATCAGCAGAAACGCGCGGCATAATTTGTGCGGCGGCGCGCAGCGCGCTTTGGGCCTGCGCGCCGCTATGATCGCGGCCTAGGAATTTAAGGACGTCGTCGTCAAAACTTTGTACGCCGATAGACAGGCGCTCAATACCCGCCGCCCGCCACACCTCTAGGCGCGCTTTAGTAATGTCATTAGGGTTAGCTTCAAGGCCGATTTCTAGATCTGCTTGCGGCTCCCAAAGCGCGCAAGCGTGCTGGATGATCCGTCCCATATTATCGGAGCTAAGCAGGCTGGGCGTGCCGCCACCAAAATGGGCGCTCGCCAAATGGCGCGGCCTGCTTTGTGCGCGCCAATACGTCATGTCAGTTAGTATGGCATCAACTAATTCATCCTCGCGGGCGGGCTTGTTTTTATAGATGTTGAAATCACAATAAGGGCAAATCCGAGCGCAATAGGGCCAGTGAATATAAAGCCCGATTTTGTCCATTATTTCGGGCCGTTAGAATCTGCGCTTTGTGGGAACCAGGTCTTGATAAATTTAGCAAAAGCATCAGCGCGGTGGCTTTTGGCATGTTTCATTGGGGGGTCTAACTCTGCAAATGTTTTCTCATCACCTATGGCCTGAAATATTGGGTCATAACCAAAACCTTTATCGCCGCGCGGTGGCCAGACGATATGGCCTTCTACAGTGCCCTCATAGGTATGGACGCCGTTATTGGGAAAGGCGAGGCTAAGCGCGCAGACGAACCGCGCCGTATCGGGCCCGCCATTATTTTGCTTGTTCTTGCTTTGCATGTCCTCGTAGACTTTGGCCATGGCATAGTTAAAGTCCCGCCCGCCTTCTGGCATTTCTGCCCAGCGGGCAGAATGAATGCCAGGCGCGCCGCCAAGGGCGTCGACCGCCAATCCGCTATCGTCCGAAAGCGCTATCATTTGTGCGGCCTGCGCGGCGGCTACGGCTTTTAGCTCTGCATTGGCCGCAAATGTGGTGCCTGTTTCTTCTGGCTCGTCAAGGCCAAGCTCTGCGGCGCTGAAGGTGCGCACACCGAACGGTTTTAGCAGCTCGCGAATTTCGCGCACTTTGCCCTCATTATGGGACGCGACGACTAGTCTGTTTATTGGATGTCTCATGGCCTTTCTTACGCCAAGAGACCCGCACACGTAAAGCCAATATAGAAGGCCGATATATTAGGTCTGTTGATTAGGGCTTGCTAATATTATCATTATTGTTTATCGATAATGATATGACTGTCGAACCTTTATTCGCTCCAGACCAAGTGAACGTGCCCGCAAGCCGTTATAGCCTGCTTCTTAGCAGCATATTACGGCTATTATGGCGTGGTGCATGGCTATTTTTGGCGTTGATGGGCGTTGCCTTTATTGCGTCGGTTATGGCCTATAGCGGGGTCGAATCGGTCAAGGCCAGATTTTTTGAGCTAAGCAGTCCGCTCACAGGCATTAGTCTTACCCTAAGCGCCTCTATCGTTGCGATTGTGTTATTGGTCATTATTTCGCAACTGCGCCTGATTTGTGCCACCCTAATTAAGGGCGACCCATTTGTTCCAGACAATGCTAAGCGGTTGCGCGTTATCTGGATTGCTGTCGCGGTGAGCGAAATATTCCGCCTAGTCGCTAATATTGGACTATCGTCTTTACATGCCAAAGGCGAAACGATGGCGGGGTCATCAAGCCAGGATTTGCTAATTAATCTGCGGCCCTATGTGTGGTTGTTCGTGCTTGTGCTAATTGTTCTGGCCGAAGTGTTCCGCGAGGGCGCGCGCCTTCGCCAAGAACAGAAATTTACGGTATAGGAGACGCATATGGCCATTCGCGTAAATCTTGACCGGGTGCTTCTCGACCGCCGCATGTCCCTCACGGAACTTGCCGACCGCGTTGGAATTACGCTGGCAAATTTGTCTATTCTGAAAACGGGTAAAGCCCGCGCGGTGCGGTTTTCTACGCTCGAAGCCCTCTGCCGCGAGCTAAAATGCCAGCCCGCAGACCTGTTAGTGTATGAGCCTGACGTGCTGGCTGATAGCGAAATTAAAGCGGCTGAATAATTAAGGCTGCGAAATAAAAGGCGCTATAGCGCTAACCCTTAATTGCTTTTGTTTGCGCGGCGCATAATTCGCCAACGCCTTTATTGGCCAGGCGCATAAGCTCTGTAAATTCATCAGCTGCGAACGGGGTGTCCTCAGCGCTAGCCTGCACTTCGATAATGCCGCCCGTGCCCGAGAGCACAAAATTGGCATCTGCCTGCGCGGCGCTATCTTCGGTATATTCCAAGTCGAGGCGGCACGTGCCCTCTACGATACCCGCAGACACAGCCGCGATTTGATCTGTGATAGGGTCGTCCGTAATCACGCCCTCGTCCATCAGGTAATTTACGGCAAGGCGCAAAGCCACCCACGCGCCCGTAATAGAGGCCGTGCGCGTACCTCCGTCCGCCTGTATCACGTCGCAGTCAAGAACGATCTGGCGCTCGCCAAGCTTTTTAAAGTCAACGCCCGCGCGAATTGCGCGCCCGATGAGGCGCTGGATTTCCATTGTCCGTCCGCCCTGTCCGCCGCGCGCTGCTTCGCGGCGCATGCGGGTATGGGTCGAGCGCGGTAGCATACCATATTCTGCCGTGACCCAGCCCTTGCCTTTACCCTTCATCCAGCGCGGTACGCTTTCGTCAACACTGGCCGTACAAAGAACATGGGTGTTGCCGCACTTAATCAGGCAAGAGCCTTCGGCATAGGGCGAGACGCCCGTTTCGATTTCGATGTTACGAAGCTGATCAAGAGCGCGAGAATTTGGACGCATAAGTAAGGCCTTTTAAAAGAGAGAAAGTTGCCTAGTCTCTTAGCCCCCGTCCCCAGCTTTCTCAAGCATCAAATAATAAACTTGTACGGCTTTTGCAAACGCCTGCACATCCATGCGCTCGTTAAGCCCGTGTATGCGCTTAATGTCAGAGCCATCAAACACGTAAGGCGCAAAGCGATAAATATCATCTGTGACAATAGCGAAATACCTAGAATCAGTGCCGCCAACAACGGTATTAGGCGCAATGATAGCTTCTGGGAAAGTCGACTGAACGACATCTTTAATCCACAAATAAGGGCCGCTGTCTATTTGCGACACGGGAGACGGTTCAGAGCCAATATTATCGCTTACACTGATTTCGATATTGGGATCATCGATAACGCCGCGCACATGCGCCGTCACGCTTTCGATGCTATCGCGGCTATGAATACGAAAGTTCACATATGCCGTAGCCTCACGCGGCAGGGCGTTTTCTTTAAAGCCTGCGTCGATAATCGTGGGCGCAATTGATGTGCCCATCATAGCGCGCGTGATGTCTACGCTGCGTAGTTTGTTTTCTACCATTCCGCCGAACAGCCAAAGATTAGCAATGGCCATTCTTTGCTTAAATGGCATACGCGGCGCTGTAGCTTTTAGCATAGCTGTCATCACCTCGTCGCGCCCGTTTTCAAACGGGCTAGCTTCGAGCTTAGCGATGGCTTTAGAGAGCGCGCCAATGGCCGTATATGTAGGCGGCGTAGATGAATGCCCGCCGCGCGCTTTGGCGGTTAGCACGAGTGTTAAATATCCCTTTTCCGCCACCCCGATAGAGGCCATTTGCCCTGGGACAGTCATACCTGTCAAAATAGCGCCGCCTTCGTCAATCACCGCGTAGGGGCGAATATCGCGTGCTTTTAATATTTCGGCGATAGCCTTTGCGCCGCTGCCCGCGACTTCCTCGTCATGGCCAAAGCCAAATATTAATGTGCGCTTGGGCGCAAACCCGCTAGCCGCGAGCCGGTCGGACGCTTCAAGTATCGCGATGAGCGAGCCTTTATCATCAATGGCCCCGCGCCCATAAATAAATCCATCAGCTATGGTGCCATCAAACGGCGGATAGTCCCAGCCGCCATCATCAACGCTGGCGGGCACAACATCTTGGTGGGCAAGAAACACGATAGGGTCAAGGCTTGGGTCGCTGCCTTTCCAGACATGGAGCTGTGCGTAAGTTTCCACTTGCTCGCTGTCCACAAGGCCGTAAAAATCAGGGTATGTCTCTAAAAGCCAGCCTTGAAATTCCAAAAACACGTGCCAATCCGTGTCTTCTCGATTTTGCATTGTGACCGTTTTAAACTGGATAGCCGTAGATAAATTTTGCGCCAAAGCGCCCGCGTCAACATCAATCAATTTTGCTTGCGGAACAGGCTCGCCCCCTTTTTCTTTGGGGAGCATAAAGGTGCGCGCAAGAACAACAGCAGCCAAAATAATCATAGCGAGCATTGCCCACATCAATAATTTCAATAAACGCTTACCCATAACCATACCCTTTTTGTTATCTTTAGCGGACAACGAGATTATGGACAAGCCACTTTACAAACCTAGCCAGCGCGCTTAAAAGCGCAAAAATCGTATAGGGTAAATATGCCAAACGCGCACAGTATCAATAAGCTAAACGCTCGCCATCTTCTGGCTATTGCGGATTTAAACCGTCCCGAAATTGATTCTCTTTTAGATCTCGCTGAAAACTATCTGGATTTGTCAGTGCAAAAAGACCGCCATAATGATGTGCTGGCGGGCAAGACCCTGATCAATTTATTTTTTGAAAACTCAACCCGTACGGAAAAATCTTTTGAGCTGGCCGCGCGCCGCCTTGGCGCTGATGTGATAAATATGGTCATGGCCCAGAGCAGCGCCGCTAAAGGCGAAACCTTGCTCGATACTGCCACGACTTTAAATGCTATGAACCCGGATTTATTGGTGGTGCGGCACGGCGCGTCTGGCGCGCCTTCGCTTCTCTCGCAAAAAGTATCATGCGCAGTTATTAACGCAGGCGACGGCGCGCACGAGCATCCCACGCAAGCGCTTTTAGACGCGCTGACTTTGCGCGCTAATTTAGGCCAAATCGACGGATTACGCATCGCCATTTGCGGCGACATTCTACACTCGCGCGTAGCGCGTTCGAATGTGCAGCTGCTTAATATTTTAGGCGCGGAAGTAAGGCTTGTCGGCCCGCCAACGCTTTTGCCAACGGACGCTGACCAATGGGGCGTAGACGTATTTCACGATATGGAAACGGGCCTAGAAGGCTGCGACGTGATTATGATGCTGCGCCTACAATTAGAACGCATGGGCGGCTCGTTCGTGCCCTCAAAGCGCGAATATTTTCACTTCTATGGCCTTGACCGCAAGAAACTAGCTTACGCCAAACCAGGCGCACTGGTTATGCACCCAGGGCCCATGAATAGAGGCGTTGAAATAAGTTCTGACATTGCGGACGATCCAGACATTAGCCTGATTACCAAACAAGTGGCGAGCGGCGTTGCCATGCGCATGGCCATCTTGCACGCCCTGTCATTACGCGGAGGTGATGATGAGTAAAAAGACGGACATGAATAAAATTGCAATCCTCGGCGCGCGCCTCATTGATCCCGCTACGGGCCTTGATGAAATCGGTGATTTATTGATTGAAGACGGCCTAATTGCTGCTTTTGGCCCTGATATTTTTGCAGAAGGGCTTGCGCCCCATATTGAGCAAATCAACGGCGGAGGGCTGGTTCTTGCGCCTGGCCTTATTGATATGCGCGTCGTTACGGGTGAGCCAGGCGCGGAGCACAAAGAAACTTTGGCAAGCGCGGGCCTAGCAGCCGCTAGCGGCGGCGTCACGTCAATGGTGGTCATGCCGCAAACCAATCCCGTTATCGACGATATTTCATTGGTGGACTATATACGCCGCCGCGGCAAAGACACGTCGCCTGTGCGCGTTTATACGGCGGGCGCATTGACAATGGGCCTTGCGGGTCAAGACATGACAGAGCTGGGCCTGATGAGCGATGCGGGCGCTGTGCTATTCTCGAACGGCGACGCGCCTATCATGGACACACAGCTTATGCGCCGCATCATGGCCTATAGCGCCGCATTTAATGCGCTTGTCACCCACCGCCCGCTGGATACACATTTATCAGGCGGAGCCTGCGCTCATGAGAGCGATTTTTCTTCGCGGCTTGGCTTGTCCGCCGCGCCCGCTATATCTGAGCGTATTATGGCCCAGCGCGATCTAGCATTAGCAGAATTAACGGGCGCGCGTTTTATGCTCGACCTTGTCTCTGCGGCAGATACGCTGCCCGCCTTGCGCCGCGCTAAAGACCGCGATCTGGACGTGAGCGCCTCCGTGTCTATCAACCATTTGGCGCTCAACGAAATGGACATTGGCGATTATAGAACCTTTGCGAAATTAGAACCGCCCCTGCGCGGTGAAGATGACAGGCTGGCTTTGGTAGCCGCCGTTAATGACGGGCTGATTGACGTCATCGTTTCTGCCCATGACCCGCGCCCCG
>Ga0209633_10005896_pt1 | contig 10604 bp, 8 predicted proteins | sample Cruoilmetagenom1_FD_187290 | JGI IMG/M metagenome (GOLD analysis project Ga0209633, IMG submission 187290) | Oil polluted marine microbial communities from Coal Oil Point, Santa Barbara, California, USA - Sample 1 (SPAdes) (version 2) | ecosystem: Environmental > Aquatic > Marine > Oil seeps ... | reverse complement strand
GCCGCTATTTGGACCGGCTAGGCCGGGCGCTGGCGCACGTGGTCAACATTCTCGATCCGGATGTGATCGTCCTCGGCGGCGGCCTCAGCAATATCGACGAGTTGACCCAGGGCTGGCCGGACCGCTTGACCCCTTACGTCTTCTCCGACCGGATCGATACCCGCGTGGTGCGCGCCCTGCACGGCGATTCCAGCGGCGTGCGCGGCGCCGCATGGCTGTGGGCGGAAGACGAGGCCGCCACCGGAACTGGCGCATGAGCACCTTATGCCGCGCATGCTTGGCCGTCCTACCCGAAGCACCACCCACATCGCGTTGCCCGGCATGTAGCGGGCGGCGCCTAGTCAGCCACCCGGAACTGGAGACCCTGGCGGTCGCCCATATCGATTGCGATGCCTTCTATGCCTCCGTTGAAAAGCGGGACCACCCGGAACTGCGCGACAAACCGGTGATCGTCGGCGGTGGCCGGCGTGGGGTGGTCGCGGCCGCCTGCTACGTGGCCCGCCTGCGCGGCGTGCGTTCGGCCATGCCCATGTTCCAGGCGTTGAAGGCCTGCCCCGATGCCGTGGTCCTGCGGCCGGAAATGGCCAAGTACCAAAAGGTCGGGCGCCATATACGCGAGATGATGCTGGACCTGACCCCACTGGTGGAACCCCTGTCTATCGACGAGGCTTTTCTCGATCTATCCGGGACCGAGGCCGTGCACGGCGGCGCCCCAGCACGCAGCCTGGCAAGCCTGCTACAGCGGATCGAGCGGGAGGTCGGGCTCACCGCCTCGGTGGGGTTGAGTTACAATAAGTTCCTCGCCAAGGTCGCTTCCGAGATCGACAAGCCACGCGGCTTCGCGGTGATCGGGCAGGCCGATGCCCAGGCCTTCCTGGCACCAAAGCCGGTCGGCATCATCTGGGGTGTCGGCAAGGTCCTCCGCCAGACCTTGGAGCGAGACGGCATTGTCACCATTGCCGACCTGCTGCGCCGGGAGGAGGCCGACCTGATCGCCCGCTACGGGGCCATCGGGCGGCGCCTGTCCCGCTTCGCCCGCGGCCAGGACGACCGTCCAGTCGATCCGGTTGCGCCGGCGAAAAGCATATCGGCGGAGACGACCTTCGACAGCGATGTCGCCGACCCCACCGCGCTGTTAGCCCAGCTTTGGCCGCTCTGCGAAAAGGTCTCGCGCCGCCTTAAGCGATCCGAGAAAGCCGGACACGGCGTGACCCTGAAGCTTAAGACGGCAGACTTCAAACTGCTCACCCGCAGCCGGCGCCTGTCCGATCCCACCTGCCTGGCCGAGACGCTCTACCGAGCCGCCCAACCCCTGCTGGAGGGCGAGGCCACCGGACGAAAATTCCGCCTCATCGGCATCGGCGCCGCCGACCTGGTCGATGGCACCCTAGCCGATCCTCCCAACCTGCTGGACCCCGACCGCGAGCAGCAAGCCCGCGTCGAAAAAGCCATAGACGCCGTCCGCGCCCGCCTCGGTGACGCGGCGATCGGTAAAGGGCGCGGACTGGTTCCGGGTGAGACGCGGCGACGTTAGGTGAGCGTCAGGTCATGGATTGGTGACTGGGTTTGCGTGGCTATGTCCGTTTACAGGTCCACATCGGACATTTAATTATAACCAGAAGTCGCAGATCACTGCCTAACTAGAAAATCCAACAGAATGTTGGTCGTTTCATTTGGCTGTACATCTACAAAGAAATGTCCAGCGGGTAGCGAAGCGGCTTCGACATTCGTGCATCGTTTTCGCCAAGCTGCAGGAATGTCGAAACACCGAGCCATAGCGCCTTCACTTCCATAGAAGACCAACGTAGTGCACTCAACCTTGTGGTCAATTTCTTCCATATCGTGTTCAAGGTCGATCGAAGCAGCCGCGCGATAGTCCGAACAAGAGCCGTGAATCATTTCTGGTATCCGCCAGCAGCGCCTATAGTCGTCGAATTGTTCTGCATCAAAATCTTCAACCTGAGTGGCACCCCATCCCAACAAGCACGTTTCGTAAAAGAAATCTGGATCGTGGCCAATCATCCGCTCAGGAAATGGCGCTGGTTGCGCTAGGAAATACCAATGCCAATAGGCTTTCGCGACGTGTCGATTGGTTTCGATGAACATCGCATGCGTTGGCACTATGTCGAGTACAGCCAGGGACTTAACCACATTCGGAAAATCAAGCGCCATGCGATGCCCCGTCCGACCGCCCCTATCATGACCAATTAAGTGAAATTGATCCCAACCGAGCTTCTGCATAAGAGTTACGTTGTCTCTTGCCATCGTGCGGAAAGAGTAGTTCGAGCAGTCAGGTGCGCATATGGGCTTGTCGCTGTCCCCGTAGCCACGCAGGTCAGCACAGACAATCGTGAAATTCTCTGCCAAACTTGGAGCGACTTTTGCCCACATTGAAAGGTTTTGAGGAAAACCATGGAGCATAAGAACCGGTGGGCCGCTCCCTCCAATCACGCAGTTTATTGAGAGGTCACCAACGTCGACACGCTTCTGACCGAACCCATCAAACATTCCTGCTCTTTTCCCTAACCCGTTCCATGAAGCTCGAAGTATCGATTATAAATCTCTCGTGCGTGCCTCCGCCGACAAGACCATCTTCGTCTGAGACCTTGATGCGAAAGGTTAGCTTTCGCCCATCAATTGCAATGAGCTCAATATCAGCTGTGATATCCATACCGACCGGCGTCGGATTTGTATGACTGACATTAACCAGCGTTCCAACGGTATGCTGTCCTGCTTCGATATATGGCCGAAGCCCTTCGATGCAGGTTTGTTCGACAAAGCCGATCATTATCGCGGTGGCCAAGATCGGCGGCATGTCCGAAAATCCGGGCCAATCGGGTGCAACTTTGGGCACGGTGTGGCGATCCATCACGCGCATCGACTGTCTATATTTCAGACCAATCGAAAGCGAATTTTCTGACGCACTACTCATACCCCGGCTCCAAGAAAAGGAACGCCGCAAGTGAAGAGGCTAGCTGGCATCAGAGGCTTCCAGCCGTGGATTTTGAGCTGAAATTTCGCGGAGACGCTCGGAAAAACTTTTACGCTCAAGTGCTGTAATTGCGTTCGATAATACTACCCGCAGAGGGATCCCAAGATCGGATTCAAGTGCGTCGATCGCGCGGAAAGTTATCTGCCAGTGGGTCTCCAGCACGCTGAGTAGTTTTGTTCCTTTTCTCGTAAGAGAAACGGCTGTTTGACGGCCATCCGTACCCGAGCGCTTGCGAACCAAACCGTCCTCCTCCATGAGCCTGACTGTTTGGCTAACCGCGCCTTGTGTAATCTGCACACGCGAAGTGATGTCTCCTATTGTGCATGCTCCGCCACGCAAAACACGCATGACCGGCGTGAATCTGGCGCGATAGACCAGCGCTCGACTATCGTAGATTTCCTCAGCCCCACGATCGACCAACTCCGTTAAATGCCGAAGCAGTTCGCCCAACCCTGGTTCAATCTGTTGCGCCATACATTAGAAATACATTAGGACTAATGTATTTGCAACAAGACGAGACAACCAATCTCAGGTTGCCTTCTCAAACTCAGGTAATCGTCTGGTTTGGATCCAAACCAGCGTGCGCTGCCCAAACGACCACCGTCAGCGTGCCCCGCTGCTGACCCGACTTTCGTCTATGAGCATGCGACCTAGTGCTATGTAACTAGCACTGCGGCGCTGGCAACGTGTCCAATGTCTTTAGGTCGGCGCGGAGGATGAAGTCGCCGTAGTCGAGGAGCATTTCGTCGACGACGCCGTTGGCGTAAATCCGGAAGACTTGCTCGTGCTCGGGTACGGAGATACTTTCGTCCGCGCCAAAATAGGCGAGATGCAGGCGCCAGGATTTCTTGTTCTGCAGTATGGGCGAATCCAGTTGCGCTTGTTCGCCCGGCGGCACTGTGCCGGAAAACGCCGCGCTGATTCCATACAGGCCACCATCCTCGCCAGAGCCGTCGAAAACCGATCGCCAAAGGGGGAAGTCGCCGCTCTCGGCAGAATCCATAAGAAGCGCAGAATCCATAAGAAGCAGCGAATGGGCCGTGGGGAAAAGGGTGCCTTTAGGCAGCTTTACTTCCTGCGCCGTCGGCTCGCTGTAGGTCGCCGTCCCGCCCTGTCCCGGCGCTTCCAGGCGGGCCTCGCCGCGCTGGTTTTCCGTGGCGCCGCCGGGGTTCAGGCGGCGAATGAAAAACCGGTAATAGGTGCCATCCTTCGATTCCATGGCATTGAGCGTCCAGCCAAAATCGATCACCTGCCCCTCGTTGGAGACGAGTTGCACCAGCGTCCGCTGGCTCACCGTCCAACCGGTGCAGATGTCGGCCCATTCGAATTCCAGCTTGCCCTGAGCCCGCGAGATCGTCCCGTTGCCGCGCGACTTTTCCAGGCTTAGGCCATAGACCGCGCGATGGGGCGAAAAGGTGCTGGCGGCATAGGCCGGCAGCCAACTCGACATCGCGGCGACAAGCATCGCGGCACTCAAGCCCGAAAGGACCAAGCGAAAGATAAGGTGGCGTGGCAACGGCATCAAAAAAAATCTCCCTGATTTTATCGCTTCTCGGGCTCGGCCCTGGAGGGGCGGGATACGGCCTTGGATCAGGGAATATGACCCCCAGCCCCGGTGCGACCGGTACCCCAATCTGGGCAGAGCCAAGCCGGCTTGTCACGTGGAAATCCGCGCTTCACCCCGTCTTCGTTCCCTGCCCTGTGATGGCAGAGAACGCTGGCAGAAGCTGCCGTGCGGCAATTCCTACCCCTGACCATATGGGTGACATCTCTTCTAAATCAACTGGTTAAGAATGGCACAACCCTTGCGTCATACCTCCGGCATACCCCTCCTCGAGAGTACGAAGGCTACCTGTGAACTTAAGCCGCATCGAGACCATCTTCGGCGATTTTGAGCGCGACCCCCTGCCGGAGCTGTGCGCCACGACCGAGCGCCTGCGGCGGATCGCCGCCACTGCACCCGACCGCTTCAACGAGACTGACCAAGCAGCCCTTGACGAAGCCCTGCATGTTGCGGTCAAGGCGGAGCAGACCTTGGCTGTCCAACGCGCCCGCATCCGCTATCTCGAGGGGCTGTCGATTACCGACGAGCTAACCGGCCTGCTCAACCGGCGCGGTTTCCAGTCCGAACTCGGGCGGGCCCTGGCCCGGGCCCAGCGGGCGCAGGAGGCGGGCCTGCTGATGCTCTACGATCTGGATCAATTCAAGGCCATCAACGACAAATACGGCCACCTGGCCGGCGACGCGGTTTTGTGTGCGGTGGCCGCCCTTCTACAGGCCAAGACCCGGCGGATCGATTATGTCGCCCGCCTCGGCGGCGACGAATTCGCGGTCCTGCTGACGCACAGTTCGCGCGCCCAAGCCGAGGGGCGGGCGAAGTCCCTGGCCGCATTGGTCAACAGCCTGGTGATCGACTGGGACGGGCACGAGATTCCGGTCTCGGCCAGCTTCGGCTTCGAGGGCTACCATCAGGGCAGCCAGCCGGACGCCCTCTTGTTCCTGGCCGACCGCGCCCTGTACCGGCACAAGGGGCCGCGTTTGGTCAGCGATACCTCACAGCCGCAGGCCTGACCGCCGGACGGCACACCCGCGCCGGTCGACCCCGACTAGACCGTCCAGTTATAGGATCGTCATCCCAGACACGACTTTCCTTCAAATCTTCGATTTGAGTAGGAAAAGCAGTGATCCGGGATATCTCACCAAGAACAGCGGTGAAGCTAACATGGGTCCCGGATCGCAAGGCTCGCACCCCAAAAACCACAGGTTTTCGGGCTCGCCTAACGTCCGGGACGACAGCCTAGCCGGCGATATCCGGCTGCTGCTGGGTGATGCAATGGATGCCGCCGCCGCCGCAGACGATGTCGAGCAGCGGAACCCGCCGGACGTCGCGGTCGGGGAAACACCGGGCGACGATGGCGTAGGCGGCCTCGTCCTTGGCATCCTCGAACGACGGCATTACCACGCCGCCGTTGGCGATGTAGAAATTGACGTAGGAGAGAGCCAGGCGGCGGCCGTCCTCGCCCGTGCGGGGGGTCGGTTGGGGAACCTCGATGATCTCCAGTCTGCGCCCGGCGGCATCCTTGGCGGCGCGCAGGCGGGCCAAATTGTCCTGCAAGGCGGCGTAGTTGCCGTCGTCGGGATCGTCGGTGCTCAGCGCCAAGACCACGCCGGGCCGGACAAAGCACGCCAGGTTGTCCACGTGCCCGTCGGTTTCATCGTCCTCGAAACCCTGCCCCAGCCAAATCACCTGGCGCACGCCGAGGTGGGCGCGCAGGTGTTGCTCTATCTGCTCCCGGCTTAGCTCGGGATTCCGATTGGGGTTCAACAGACACTGCTCGGTAGTGAGCAGCGTGCCCTCGCCATCCACGTGGATCGAGCCGCCTTCGAGCACCAGCGGCGCCGCATAAGCCGGCACGTCGAGGTGCTTGAGAATCGCGCCCGCGGCGGCGGCGTCGTCCGCATAGGTATCGTACTCGCCGCCCCAGGCATTGAAGCGCCAATCGACGCCGGCCAGGCCGCCCTTGCCATCGACCAGAAAAGTTGGGCCATTGTCGCGCATCCAGGAATCGTCATGCGCCAAGGGCAGGCACGCGACGCCCGAGCCGCAACGCAGCGATACCTCGGCAATCTCCTCACCATTAGCGACCATGGTGACCGGCTCGAATTCAGCGATGGCGCCGGCGACCTCGGCATACGCGGTGCGCGCGGCATCCAGCCCCTCACCCCACAACTCGGCGCGGCACGGCCAGGCCATCCAGCAGCGTTTGTGGAGGGCCCATTCGGCGGGCATGAAGAATCCGTCGTCAGTCGGTGTAGACATGGCGTGGACTCCTTAGATTGCGGTGACCCCCCAGCCCTATGACTCTAGGGCAAGGTATCTGATTTTGCAATTTTCAGCGGTTCGGGCGGGGCCCTATTCGGGGGGTAGGTCGAGCCGCAAGTGCAACTCCTTCAAGCGCTCCGCCGGCACCTCCGCCGGCGCCCGCATCATCAGATCCTCGGCTTTTTGATTCATCGGGAAGGTGACGATCTCGCGGATATTCGGCTCGTTTGCCAGCAGCATGACGATACGGTCGATCCCCGGCGCCGACCCGCCATGCGGCGGCGCGCCGAATTTCAGGGCCGAGAGCAGACCGGAAAACCGGGCCTCCACCTCCTCTTGAGCATAGCCGGCGATGGCGAAAGCTTTGTACATAACCTCCGGCAGATGGTTGCGGATCGCCCCCGAGGACAGCTCCACCCCGTTGCACACGATATCGTACTGGAACGCCTTGATGGTCAGCGGGTCCTGGCTTTCCAATGCTTCCAGCCCGCCCTGCGGCATGGAGAACGGGTTATGGCTGAACTCGATCTTGCCCGTCTCCTCGTCGCGCTCGTACATGGGGTAATCGACGATCCAGCAGAAACGGAACTCGTCTTTCGCCAGCAGGTCCAGCTCCTCGCCCAGCCGAGTCCGCGCCGCCCCGGCCAGGCGCGCCGCCCCTTTCGTCGCATCGCAGGCAAAGAAAACCGCATCGCCATCCTTGAGCCCCGCCGCCGCTTTGATCTGGCCGACCCGCTCGGCATCCAGGTTCTTGGCAATCGGCCCCTTGGCCTCGCCATCGGCGAAGACGATATAGCCCAGCCCCGCCGCCCCGGTGCCACGCGCCCACTCGTTCATCTTGTCGAAGAAGCTGCGCGGACGTGCCCCGGCACCCGGCGCGGGAACGGCGCGCACGACAGCACCGCCCTCGATGGCGCGGGCGAAGATGCCAAAGCCCGAACCGCGAAACGCCTCGGTGACATCGTGGATCTCGATGGGATTGCGCAAATCCGGCTTATCCGATCCATAGCGCAGCATCGCCTCGTCGTAGGCGATGCGCGGGAACGGTGGCTTGGTGACACCGCGGCCCTCGGCAAACTCCCCGAAGACGCCGGCGATGACCGGTTCTATCGTCGCGAAAACATCGTCTTGCGTGACGAAGCTCATCTCGAAATCGAGCTGATAAAACTCGCCCGGCGAGCGGTCGGCGCGGCTATCCTCGTCGCGGAAGCACGGCGCGATCTGAAAGTAGCGATCGAATCCCGCGACCATGATCAGCTGCTTGAACATCTGCGGCGCCTGCGGCAGGGCATAGAACTTGCCGGGGTGGATACGGCTGGGCACCAGATAGTCGCGCGCGCCCTCCGGACTGCTGGCGGTGAGGATCGGCGTTTGAAACTCGGTAAAACTCTGTTCGATCATACGCCGGCGGATGGACGAGATGACCTGGCCGCGCAGCAGGATGTTGCGGTGCATTTTCTCGCGCCGCAGATCGAGATAACGATAGCGCAGGCGAATCTCCTCGCCCGCGTCCTCGTCGGAGTTGACCTGCAGCGGCAACACCTCGGCGCGCGAGCGGACCTGCAACTCCTCGACGCGAAGCTCCACCTCACCGGTGCCAAGACTGGGATTGACCGTCTCGGCCGAGCGCGGGACGACCGCGCCGGTCACGGTGATGACACTTTCCACGCGCACCGATTCCAGCTCGGCGAACAACGGGCTGGAGACGTCGATGACACACTGGGTGATACCGTGGTTATCGCGCAGATCGACGAACAGCAGCTGGCCGTGGTCGCGCTTGCGGTGCACCCAGCCGGACAGGCGTACGCTTGGCCCGGCATGCGACAGGCGCAACTCGCCACAGGTATGGGTGCGGTAGACGTGCATCGAAGGGGTCCTCGAACGGGGGTTCAGGCATTATGAGATCGGCGGGCAAGTGGCACCGAACCGGCGGATTTGTCAAGGTTCCGGCGGTAAAAATGCTGCCCTACCGGGGCATCGGGGCTCGACGGCGGTTCGGTGATCGCGCATTGTGGGGCACCATGCCGACACCCGTAGAGCCAGGCGAACTGCAACCCCTGACCAGCTTCCCCCGCGCCGCACGGGCGGCGGTGCGCGGCGTCTTCCTGGATATCGACGATACCCTGAGCACGGACGGGCAGCTAACCGCCGAGGCCTATAGCGCCCTGGCGCGGCTGCACGATGCCGGTCTCTTGATCGCCCCGATCACCGGCCGTCCGGCTGGCTGGTGTGATCACATCGCCCGTATGTGGCCGGTCGATGCAGTGGTGGGCGAGAACGGCGCCTTCTATTTCCGCTATGACCGGGAAAGCCGCCAGTTGCACCGGCGGTTCATTGCCAACGATACCGACAGGATCGAAAATCGCCGCCGCCTGGACGCCCTCGCCGCCGAAATCCTGGCCGCCGTGCCGGGCACGGCCCTGGCCTCGGATCAACCCTACCGGGAGGCGGACTTGGCCATCGATTACTGCGAAGACGTCGCCCGCCTGCCGCAAACCGCGGTGGCCCGTATTGTCGCGCTATTCGAGGCCGCCGGCGCCACCGCCAAGGTCAGCTCGATTCACGTCAACGGCTGGTTCGGCACCTACGATAAGCTGAGCACGACCCGCCTTATGCTCGCCGAGGACTTCGGCCTGGACCTCGATGCCCGGATCGCCGAGTACGTCTTTGTCGGCGATTCACCGAACGATGCCCCCATGTTCGCCGCCTTCCCGAATGCCGTGGGGGTGGCCAACCTGCGCGCCTTCGCCGACGGCATGAGCGCCCTGCCCGCCTACATCACAGCCGCCCCGGCGGGGGCCGGGTTCGCCGAATTAGCGGCGGCCCTGCTGGACGCACGCAAATAGGTAAACCTTTATGATTTCCGGGTTTTTTCCGATTACTTGGCCTTGGACACGGGTGACTTTCACGGCTCGGCGAATGCGTGTATACCCCAGACCATGACCTTGCTTGCCGACAACGCCGCCCTCGCCGAGTTCTGCAACCGACAGGCGAAGGCGGAATTTATCACCGTCGACACCGAGTTCATGCGCGATACGACCTTTTGGCCGAAGCTGTGCGTCGCCCAAGTCGGCGGGCCCGATGAGGCGGCGGCCATCGATCCCCTGGCCAAAGGCATCGATCTCAAGCCATTGTTCGATCTTCTTCGCAACCGGCGGGTGCTGAAGGTCTTTCATTCGGCACGTCAGGATCTCGAGATCTTCTTCATACTGATGGGCGCCATGCCGGAACCCATTTTCGATACCCAGGTCGCGGCCATGGTCTGCGGCTTTGGCGAGTCGGTGGGGTACGATACCCTCGTGCGCAAGCTCACCGGCGAGAAGATCGATAAATCGAGCCGTTTCGCCGACTGGGCGCACCGGCCGCTGAAGAAACGGCAGCTCGAATACGCCATCTCCGACGTGGTGCACCTGCGGCCCATCTACGAGAAGCTTCGGCAACGGCTGGAAAAATCCGGGCGCACGGCCTGGCTGGACGAGGAAATGGCCGTCCTGACCGATCCGGAGACCTATAACCTAGACCCCGGATTGGCCTGGCAGCGCCTAAAAACCCGCTCTAGCGACCGGCGCTATCTGGCCGTTGTCCGCTCCCTGGCGGCCTGGCGCGAGACCGAGGCACAGCAGCGCGACGTGCCGCGCAACCGGGTGCTGCGCGACGAGCAGCTCTTCGATATTTCAGCGCACCGCCCGGCGACCACCGAGGATCTGGCCAGCACCCGTGGGCTATCCCGGGATCTGGCGCGCGGCCGTCTGGGCCAGGCTATTCTCGAGGCCGTGGCCGAGGGTGTGG
>Ga0209633_10005894_pt1 | contig 10605 bp, 12 predicted proteins | sample Cruoilmetagenom1_FD_187290 | JGI IMG/M metagenome (GOLD analysis project Ga0209633, IMG submission 187290) | Oil polluted marine microbial communities from Coal Oil Point, Santa Barbara, California, USA - Sample 1 (SPAdes) (version 2) | ecosystem: Environmental > Aquatic > Marine > Oil seeps ... | reverse complement strand
CGATTGAAAGTTTCGAGGCAACGCTGATGACGCCTGCCCCGTTTGATGCCTATTTGAACGGGGATGAAACAGCGTTGAATGAGATGGAAACAGCTGGTCTGGATCTGTTCATCGAAAATGGCTGCGCGTCATGCCATAGCGGCGTAAATGTTGGCCGCCATGGGTATTATCCTTTTGGTTTGGTTGAAAACCCGGGACTGATGTGCTGCCTGCCGGTGACAAAGGTCGCTTTGCTGTGACCGATACTGTAGACGTTGAATATGTTTTCCGCGCCTCGCCGCTGCGCAATATTTCGGTAACGGCCCCCTATTTCCATTCTGGGAAAGTCTGGGATTTGAGCGTTGCAGTTCAGATCATGGCAGAATCGCAATTGGGTGAAGAGCTGAGTGAAGACGAAACCAACAAAATCGTCGCCTTTTTAGGCAGTCTGGAAGGGGCCGTTCCGCCTGTTCTGGTGCCAACGTTGCCAGCTGAAACATCAGCAACACCGCGTCCAACTGCGGAGATCATACAGTAAGAACGCATAAATTATAACTTGATGACGCCGATGGGTTCCAACCTGTCGGCGTTATTGTGATACGCGGCGCTTTGGGGTCGTCATCTGATACATCCGATAAGCGGCAATTGCGCTGTTGATGCTGTCTGCCGCTTTGGTGATTGGGGTCGGCCCCAATGTGTTTCGCCCAATCTTATAGCTGAGCGTGACAGTATCGGCTGTATCAATATCCTTGAATATCACCCGCACCACAGCCCCATGTGAGGCAAAAGCCTGACGTATCGCGTTTGAAAGGTCCCGCTTGCTAAAGCTTTTTTCCCGCCGTGTCGTCCAATTAACCAAGGCGATTATTTCTTTGGAAATGGCGGTGCCATTATAGATCGCCTCGTCATTATAGGTGCGGGCAAGCGGTCGTAATGCAGGGTTTTTAGTGACCTGATAAGCCACAACAGAAGACACCGCAGGCATGGCCACGACAAGCACGATTCCGATAATGACTGAGTTACCTTTGAATTTCATAAGGTCAGCATTAACAGCAATATGTTTTTATTTTATGAAGGCCATACCAATAGTCACAGCCTTTGTTGAACGCCTTTTGTCTATTGTGCCGATCCACTTTACCCTGAATAACTAATCCAACATATTGAGATCATAACAGGTGATCTCAAATATAGATTTTTTGCTTTGAGGAATGGATTGTAACCGCATGGACAGTATCTTTACTGGATTGATGGATGCGCTTGTGCTGATCCTGACACTGGACAAAGATCTGGTCGAAATTGTTTTCCTGTCTTTGCGGGTGACGGTGACGGCGGTTGCAATCGCGGCCATGATCGGGTTGCCATTGGGGGCCTGGCTGGTTGTGAACCGGTTTCGCTTTCGCCGCATAACCATTTCGGTGCTGAACGCCTTGATGGGGTTGCCGCCGGTTGTGGTCGGATTGTTCGTTTATTTGATGCTGTCACGGTCCGGCCCGTTCGGGGTGTTTGGCTTGTTGTTCACACCAACCGCGATGATCATCGCGCAGGTCATCATCGTGATGCCGCTGATTGCCTCAATTTCGCATCAAACCATCCGTGATTTATGGGCCGAATATCATGACTTATTGATTTCACTAAATGCCAGCCGGGCGCAGCGGATCAAGGTGCTGCTTTGGGATGGCCGGCGCGCGCTGATCACCGCCGTTTTGGCTGGCTTTGGACGCGCGATTGGCGAGGTCGGGGCGATTATGATTGTCGGGGGCAACATTGACCATTCCACGCGGGTTTTGACCACCTCGATTGCGCTGGAAACCAGCAAGGGAAACTTTGCTTTTGCGATGGGTTTGGGTCTAATTCTGATTGGATTGGCGATTGCTGTTAATCTGACCATCCATACCATTTCCAAAACCGAACGAGCCAGCACATGGTGACAGATCAATCCCCTAAAAGCATCCTGCCGCTTGTGTTGTCAGGCGTGGTGGCGCGGGCGCGTAAGAAACATTTGTTGGGACCGGTTGACCTAACGATTGGCAAGCGTGGCGTGACTATTGTGATGGGGTCAAACGGGGCAGGTAAAACCACGCTGCTGCGGGTGATGCACGGGCTGCAACGCATTAAGGCCGGATCAGTGGATTGGGCGGTGGACGAATCCGTTGCGCGCCGCAAACAGGCCTATGTTTTCCAGTCGCCCATTATGATGCGACGCCGGGTTATTGACAGCATTGCCTTCCCGCTATTCTTGAACGGGGTTGCGAAACGTAGTGCCCATAAACAGGCCGAAGACTGGGCTATTCGGGTGGGTTTGGCACATGTTTTGCAAGTTTGGGCGCCGATGATTTCCGGTGGCGAAAAACAAAAACCCGCCTTGGCGCGGGCTTTGATTTATCAGCCTGAAATCCTGTTTCTGGACGAGCCGTGTGCCAATCTGAACGGGCGTTCAACCCGCGAGATTGAAGACATCCTGACAAAAGCTGTCATGGCCGGAACCCGCATTGTGATGGCAACGCATAACATCGGGCAGGCCCGCAGATTGGCAAATGATGTGGTGTTTGTTTGTGGTGGTAAAATACTGGAAACAACAGCGGCGGATGTATTTTTCGATCAGCCAAAAACGCCAGAAGCGCTGGCATTTATCAACGGAGAAATAGTTGAATGAAACATATCAGTAGATTATTCGCGGCTGGCATCGCCGCACTCATCGCCACCACGGTACAAGCCGCTGACATCAAGGTTGCGGTGACCACATCGTTTTATAATTCAGGCCTGTCCGACATTTTGCTGCCGGTGATTAAGCAAGATCTGGATCTGGATGTGCATTTGATTGTGGTCGGCACAGGGCAAGCCCTGCGGCTGGGTCAGGCGGGCGATGTAGACGCCATATTGGTGCATTCCCGCAAAGCCGAAGATGCGTTTTTAGCGGCAGGATACGGCACCCATCGGCGCGAGATCATGTATAATGATTTTGTGTTCATCGGCCCCTTGGCGGACCCCGCCGTTTTGGCCGACGCCAGCAGCGCCAGTGACGCGATGCAACGGATACACTCGACCGCTTCAGCCTTTATCAGCCGTGGCGATGACAGTGGCACCCACAAAAAAGAGACATCACTTTGGGCGGCGGCCGGGGTAACATCCGACGCCTTGTCCGGTGCGTGGTATCGCGCTGCGGGGGCCGGCATGGGGGCCACGTTAAACGTCGCCAGCGGCATGGATGCCTATGTGTTGTCAGATCGGGCCAGCTGGCTGAATTTTGGCAACAAAGGCGGCTTGACGTTGCTTTATGCGGGTGATCCGACCTTGTTTAACCAATACGCCTATCTGCCGGTGAACCCACAGCGCCACCCGCATGTTAAGACAGATTTGGCATTGCAACTCGAGGAATGGCTCACTGGCGAAAAGGCCAAGCAGCTGATTTCAAACTACCGCATAAATGGGGAATTGTTGTTTACATTCAATGCGGTACGGGACTAACGGCTATAACCCCTGAACGCCACCCAAAACCATATCTGTCACCAGATCGGCGTATTCTTCGCGGCTCATGCCTTTGCCGGGCCTGTGCCACATATAAAACCAGTTCAGCATACCAAACACGGTCATGGTGACAGGGTGCAGATGCGCAGGATCTGCCAGCGTTTCAGGCGAAGTCGCTTGCAAGGTCTTGCTCATCACATTGACCAAGTGGCGCTGTAGGGCCATTAACGGCTCGCGTTTGCTAATCGGCAGGGCGACGATCGCATCGGCCTGCAACTTATGTTCAGCATCCGCATCACGATACGCCTGCAGGATCGCGCGGATTAAATGGCGCAACCGGCCTTCGCCCAAAGGCACCGCATCCACGGTGTCAACAAGGTCAGACAGATGGGTGTGCAAAATGTCATAAAGCAGCGCATCCTTGCTGCTGTAATAATGATAAATCAGCGCTTTTGACACGCCGCAATGCGCCGCCGCCCCCGTCATCGAGGCACGATCATAGCCATTAGCGGCGAAATACGTCGCCGCCCCTTTGCGGATTGCACCGCGCTTTTCTGAATGATCGTGGGCGATCCCGCGGGGCATCGGTTATCCTTTGTTCCGGTTGTCGATGATGCGCACCGCTTTGCCTTGGCTGCGGGCCACGCCACCTGCTTGCGTTAACACGACTTTAGTCGAAACGCCCACATTGCTTTTGATTTTTCTGGCCAATTGGGCAACGGCCTGATCGCCATCGCCTGCCCCACTGGCCATTTCAACATGCACGGTCATTTGATCCATCCGCCCCATGCGGTCCAGTTCAATCTGGAAATGCGGTGCAAGCGCAGGCACAGTCATCAACTGTTCCTCAATCTGGGTCGGAAACACGTTTACGCCACGCAGAATGATCATATCATCGGTGCGCCCTGTGATCTTTTCCATCCGCCGCATCGTGCGTGCCGTGCCCGGCAACAGACGGGTCAGATCGCGGGTGCGGTAACGGATGATCGGGAATGCCTCTTTGGTCAGGGATGTGAACACCAATTCACCCATTTCGCCCTCTTCCACCACTTCGCCCGTTTCGGGGTTGATGATTTCGGGGTAAAAATGGTCTTCCCAGATGTGCAGCCCGTCTTTGGTCTCGACACATTCGCTGGCAACACCTGGCCCCATGACCTCGCTTAATCCGTAAATATCGACGGCGTGCATATCAAAGGCTTGCTCGATTTCGCCGCGCATGGCGTTGGTCCAAGGCTCGGCTCCGAATACACCAACATTCAAACAACTCTTGCGTGGATCGCGGCCCTGACGGGTGTATTCATCAAGGATCGATAGCATATAGGACGGGGTGACCATAATGGTTGAGGCGCCGAAATCTTCGATCAATTGCACCTGTCGCTGCGTCATGCCACCTGAAATAGGCACCACAGTACAGCCCAGTTTTTCAGCGCCATAATGCGCGCCCAAACCACCCGTGAACAGACCATACCCATAGGCAACATGCACAACATCACCGGCCCGTGTGCCACTGGCCCGCAAAGACCGCGCCACCACGGTCGCCCATGTATCAATGTCACGCGCGGTGTAACCGACCACGGTTGGTTGGCCGGTGGTGCCGCTTGAGGCATGCAGGCGCTGGATTTTGGTGCGCGGCACGGCGAACAATCCGAACGGATAATTGTCGCGCAAATCTTGTTTCATGGTGAAGGGGAATTTGGCCAAATCAGACAAGGATTTCAAATCATCAGGATGCACACCTGCATCATCAAATGACTTTTTGTAAAACGGTACGTTGTCATAGGCGTGTTTCAGGGACCACTTCATACGCTCCAGTTGCAGGGCTGAAATTTCATCGCGCGAGGCAATCTCGATAGGGTCTAACGCACCCTTTTTTGGTGATAAGTCTTTCATCTCGCGCCCCTTTATGCCCGCTCCATAACAAGTGATATGCCTTGACCCACACCGATGCACATAGTGCAAAGGGCACGGGTTAGAGCCTGATTTTGCAACTCTATCGCTGCCGTCAAAGCCAACCGTGCCCCTGACATGCCCAAAGGATGCCCCAACGCAATCGCGCCTCCATTCGGGTTCACATGATCGGCATCATCCGGCAGTCCCAGCTGGCGCAATACGGCCAATCCTTGAGCAGCGAAGGCCTCGTTTAATTCGATCAAATCAATGTCGTTGATCGTAAGCCCCAACCGCGCCAGCAGTTTTTCAGATGCAGGTGCCGGGCCAATGCCCATGATGCGCGGTGGCACACCGGCGGTGGCCATGCCGATGATCCGTGCCTTCGGGGTCAGACCGTATTTTTGCACGGCAGTTTCAGAGGCGATGATCATCGCGCAGGCCCCATCATTGACGCCGCTTGCATTGCCGGCTGTGATGCTGCCGCCGTCCCGAAACGGGGCGCGCAAACCGGCAAGTTTTTCCAGCGTTGTGGCGCGTGGATGTTCGTCCGTATCGACACTCACCGCGTCGCCCCTGCGTTGCGGAATGCTGACAGGCGTAATCTCCTGCGCCATGCGCCCCGCAGCAATCGCCGCCCCCGCGCGGGTCTGCGACCGCAAAGCAAAGGCGTCTTGATCGGCGCGCGAAATGTTAAAATCCGCCGCCACGTTTTCGGCGGTCTCGGGCATTGAATCGACGCCATATTGCGCCGCCAAAGCCTTGTTCACAAAACGCCAACCAATCGTGGTGTCGTAAATTTCGGCCCGTCTGGAAAAGGCCGCATCAGGTTTGGGTTGCACCAAAGGCGCGCGGCTCATGCTCTCGACACCGCTGGCGATCACCACCTCGGCCTCGCCCAGTTTGACGGCCCGTGCGGCCATGCCAACCGCATCCAACCCCGATCCGCACAACCGGTTCACCGTCACAGCAGGCACGTCAATATCCAGCCCTGCCAGCAAAACGGACATGCGCGCGACATTGCGGTTGTCTTCGCCGGCTTGGTTGGCACAACCGGCAATGACCTCGTCAATCACCAGCCCGTCAATACCCGCGACACAGGACCGCAAAACATGCGCCAACATATCGTCAGGCCGCACAGAAGCGAGCGCGCCGCCAAAGCGGCCAATCGGGGTGCGCACACCCTCACAGATGAAAGCTTGGGTCATGCTGTTTCCTCGAAATGTTGGCCTTTGAGTTGGCGTGAACCGCCGCGAAACTCTGCCACCACGCGCCCGTCAGGGGCGGTGACCGACACATCATAAAGACCCGAGCGCCCCGTCAGGCTGACCTCGCGGGCCGTTGCGGTTAGGCGCTCGCCCTGTTTGGCGGGGCTAAGATAGGTGATCGAGTTTTGCTGCGCCACGACCAGAGCGTTGTAACTGTTGCAGGCAAAAGCAAAGGCACTGTCGGCCAGTGTAAAAATGTATCCGCCGTGGCAAATCACGTGGCCGTTCAAATGCTGCGGGCCAACCTCAAACGACATCACGGCGTTGCCTGGGCCGACATGATCCAGCGACATGCCCAGCCATTTCGAGGCGGCGTCATTCGTCCACATGGCGGCGGCGCTTTTCTCGGCGCGGGTTTGTGGTGTCATAATTGTATCCTCCCTGCACCCAACTTGCATAAACCCGACCAATCGGTCAATAGTGTTACAAAGTTTACCGCAAAAGGGATTTGAACATGCTGGAACCACATAGCTTTGTCACCGGAAAATGGATTGCCCCCGCCAAAGAGGCCGCGATCTTGCACAGCCCCGTTACGGGGGCTGCAATTGCGCGAGTTGGTGGGGCGGCGCTTGATTTTCAAGACATGATTGACTGGGCCAAATCCAAGGGTGGCCCCGCCCTGCGCGAGATGACATTTCATCAACGCGCCAAAATGTTGAAGGCGCTGGGGGCCTATATCGACAGCCGCAAAGAGGAGCTGTATGCGCTGAACCCGCTGACCGGCGCGACCCGCAAGGACGGTTGGATCGACATTGATGGCGGTATTGGCACGATGTTTGTTTTTGCCTCCAAAGGGCGGCGTGAAATGCCGGATGGGCATGTCTATCTGGATGGTGAATTGGAACAACTGTCGCGCAATGGCACGTTTTTAGGTCAGCATATTGCGCTGCCCTTGCACGGCGTTGCGGTGCATATAAACGCCTTTAACTTTCCGGTTTGGGGGATGCTGGAAAAACTGGCGCCGACCTTGCTGGCTGGCGTGCCCTGCATCGTTAAACCCGCCACCCAAACCAGCTTTCTAACCGAGGCCTGCGTGCGAATCATGCAAGACAGTGGGCTGCTGCCAGAGGGGGCTGTGCAGCTGATTGTCGGACGCACGGGGGATTTGTTGTCGCGGTTGGGCGCACAGGATGTGGTCAGCTTTACCGGCTCGGCCCGCACCGCACTTGCATTGCGCTCAATGCCCAATATCATTGAAAACGGCACCCGTTTTATTGCCGAACAAGACAGCCTAAACGCTTCGATCCTTGGATTGGATGCGGGGGTGGATACGCCGGAATTTGATCTGTTTATCCGCGAGGCTGCCACTGAAATGACAACCAAAGCAGGGCAGAAATGTACCGCAATCCGGCGGATGATTGTGCCCGAGGCTCTGGTCGATCCGGTGGTTGAGGCACTATCGGCGCGGCTGGACAAGGTCACCATTGGCGATCCCGAGGCCGAGGGCGTTCGGATGGGGGCGCTGGTGTCGGCTTCGCAAAAGGTTGATGTGTTGGAAATGGCGGCGCAAATCGGCAGCGAGGCGACGCGGGTTTATGGCGACCCTGACAGATTTAGCGTTGAGGGTGCGGATGCGAAGCAGGGGTTCCTACCGCCGATGCTGTTTCGCTGTGATGACCCCGATGCCGCCACAAAGGTGCATGAGGTCGAAGCGTTCGGCCCCGTTTCAACGATTTTGCCATACCGCGACACCGCGCATGCGGCCGATCTGGCCAATCGTGGACAGGGCAGTCTGGTGGCCTCGGTCATCACCAATGATGCGCAAATCGCCCGCGACATCACGCTGGCCAGTTCGCATTGGCACGGGCGGTTGTATTTCAACAACCGCACCTCGATGAATGAGGCGACGGGCCATGGCTCGCCCCTGCCGCATATGATCCACGGCGGTCCAGGGCGTGCGGGGGGCGGCGAAGAAATGGGCGGTATTCGCGGCGTGATGCACTATATGCAGCGCACCGCCATTCAGGGCAGCCCCGATATCTTGACGGCGATTGGCGGCGTTTGGATCACAGGGGCCGAGGAAAAGACTGGCCCGTGCCACCCGTTCCAACGCACCTATCACGAGATCGAGATCGGCGAGACAATCCGCACCGACAAACGCGCCGTAACTCTGGAAGACATTGAGCATTTCGCCCATTTCACAGGGGACATATTCTATGCCCACATGGACGAGGGCGCGGCCAAAGCCAACCCGTTCTTCCCCGGTCGCGTGGCGCACGGTTATTTGCTACTGTCCTTTGCGGCGGGTCTGTTTGTGCAGCCAGACCCCGGCCCTGTATTGGCAAATACCGGCATCAACAATCTGACGTTTCAAACCCCCGTCAGCCCCGATGATACGATTTACGTGCGCCTCACGGCCAAACGCAAAACCCAACGCACCGAGGATTATGGCGAAGTGCGCTGGAACGCGACGTTGTTTAATCAGCACGATGAACAGGTGGCGGAATATGAGCTTTTGACGATGGTGGCCTATAGCCGTTAATAGGGGGGCATGGATGTTCTAGAACCGCTTATCACCGCCCTACATAACGAAGGCCGCCTGCGGGCTTGGTCGTTGGTCGTTACCGTATTTGGGGACGCCGTGCAGTTGCGCGGGGGGCGGATTGCGACACTGAGATTGCAACATTTACTGGGGCGGGTGGGGGTCGAAGCCGGCACCTTGCGCACCGCCCTGTCACGTCTAAGTCATGATGGATGGGTGTTGCGGGACCGCGAAGGGCGCAATAGTTTTTACAGACTAAGCGAGAGTGGGCAGGCAGAAATCACTTCGGCGGCCGTTGATATTTATGCGCCGCCCAGCCACCGGGAAATCCGTGAATGGGTGCTGGCCAGTGGCGAAGACGCCCCAACAAACGGGGTCAAAGTGGCGGCCAATCTTTGGCTGATCCCTGCGGGCCAAGTCTCTGATTTAACAAGACATATTTGCGTGACAGGTGCGCTTACTTCATTTCCGGACAGGTTTGCAAAACAGGTTTTAAGCGTGGAACATCGCGCCGCGCTTGCGGCCTTGGGCAATGACATTAATGCGCTGAATGGGGTTGATCTGACCCCTTTGGAGGCGATGGCGGCGCGGATGCTTTTGATCCACCGCTGGCGCCGCATCGTGCTGCGGTTTCCCGCTATCCCGCCCGAGCTGTTGACAGCCAGCCAGACATTACAAAATCCAAGGCAAGTGGTGGCAAAGACCTATCATCAGCTTACGGCGGCATCCGAAATCTGGTTAAATGGCTCTGATCACGGCTTGTTGCCGATGCCAGCCAGCACCTCTGAATTTGCAAATCGGTTTGGGGGGAGAGCGAAAACTGCCTCGGCATCACAACTGGGTGGGGGCAGTTAATTTGCGATGCCGAGGCTAGCGTGTTATTCGCTATGGGGTATTTATCGCAGTTAAACAGGGCGCTTGAATGGAATGATCGCGCTTATTTCCCGACCATTTCAAGGCATTCTTGTGGCAGGCTTGATTTTATAACGTGTGCGGGTCAGTATTTATGGATGAGTAGTCAGATCCCATTCACGCCCCCCCAGCAGATCGCGTTTGATCGCAAGGAACTGAGTGTCATCATGTCGCTTTATGGGCGAATGGTGGCGGCGGGGGAATGGCGCGATTACGGATTGTCCTTTTTACAAGAGATGGCGGTTTTTTCAGTGTTCCGCCATACCGCCGAAAACCCGATTTACCGGATCGAAAAACGCCCCAAGCTGCGTCAAAAGCAGGGGATGTATTCTGTTGTCGGGATGGACGGGCAGATTTTGAAACGTGGGCAGGATTTGAAAACAGTTCTGCGGGTGCTTGAGAAAAAGCTGATCCGCGCGGTGAAATAAGGTCCGCTTGATCTACTTGAAATAGGCGGGGCGGCGGCGGCCGGTGACGTCGCCATCGCCTTGGGCCTTGATCCTTTCAATCGCGGCATCCAAGGGTTCATCCACCACCGCCATGTGGCTGGCGTTGGCGTGCAGCAGGGTGTTTTCATCGCGGATTAGCCCAACATGGCGGTGGTGGATGAAC
>Ga0209633_10005893_pt1 | contig 10609 bp, 6 predicted proteins | sample Cruoilmetagenom1_FD_187290 | JGI IMG/M metagenome (GOLD analysis project Ga0209633, IMG submission 187290) | Oil polluted marine microbial communities from Coal Oil Point, Santa Barbara, California, USA - Sample 1 (SPAdes) (version 2) | ecosystem: Environmental > Aquatic > Marine > Oil seeps ... | reverse complement strand
AATGTATGACACCACCATGGGCTGGCGTTTTGTTAACCGCGCTTTAAAAGCACAATATGGTGTCGACTCCATGCCGGAGACAGCCGAGAACGTTGCGGATGAATTCAATATCAACCGCGAAGACCAGGATGTTTTTGCGCTGGGTAGCCAGGTAAAAACAGAACGCGCCCAGGAAAATGGCAATCTTGCCGATGAAATCATGCCCGTCAGCGTGCCCCGCCGCAAACAGGACCCGTTGATATTTGATCGGGACGAACACCCCCGTGCCGGCAGTACGTTGCCAGGTATGGCCAAACTACCTACACCATTCCGCCAGAACGGTACTGTTACCGCCGGTAATGCCAGCGGTATCAACGATGGTGCCTGCGCGTTGTTAATCGCATCCAGCGAAGCCGCCGAGCAATATGACCTGCAACCCAAGGCAAGAATAGTTGCCATGGCAACCGCCGGAGTCGCACCCCGCATCATGGGCATTGGTCCTGTTGATGCGACCAAAAAGGTACTCAAGCTGGCCGGCCTGACCCTGGAACAAATGGATGTGATCGAACTGAATGAGGCTTTCGCCGCCCAGTCGCTGGCCTGTTTACGCCTGCTGGGTCTACCTGATGATGCCGAAAATGTTAACCCCAACGGTGGCGCTATCGCACTCGGCCACCCCCTGGGAATGAGTGGAGCCCGCCTGGTCACCACGGCACTCTACCAGCTACAACGAACACAAGGCCGCTACGCCCTTTGCACCATGTGTATCGGCGTCGGCCAGGGTATAGCCACGATTATCGAGCGAGTTTAAAACCCGATCAGTTTTAAAGATATTTACAGGAGCATAGTATTTTGAACGCACAGGTTTTACGGGACAGTGAAGGTTATTTGGTCGATACGGAGGATTGGAGCAAAGAATGGGCTGAAATGGTCGCCAAAGAAGAAGGCCTGACACTAAACGATAATTACTGGTCGGTGATCAATTTCATGCGGGGTTATTTTGGCGAACACCAGATTGCTCCTGATGTTCGTCACGCCTCCAAGAACCTGGCAGCCGAACTTGAGTTAAGCAAAAAGGAGGGCAAGACACTCCTTTTTGAGTTATTCCCATACGGTTATGTAAAGCAGGCCTGCAAGATTGCCGGCATGAAAAAACCGCGTGCCTGGAGTACCGGTTAACGGGACTCGAGTGACACAACGCTGATCCGATGGTTGTTCAGATCAGCGATCCACAGATAACCATCATGAACCAGTACTGCAGCAGGTTTGTTAAGCTGGTCTGATGCCAGGCCGGCAGTGCCTGTACCGGCAACCCGTTTTGCGGTTTTCCCAGCAATTAACTCCGTAACCTGGTGGCCGCGTATTTCTGCCACGTAGACATTGCCGTTTGCATCACCGGTAACGCCATGCGGCATGGCCAATTCGATATCGGGTGCAAGGATTTCACCTTGCTCACCAGGTGACCAGCGCAGAACTTTTTGACTACCGGCATCAGCGATCAAATAGCCCCCATCTCCTGCAGGCATCAAATCTATCGGCATGGCCATGTTGCTGGTCGCCGCAGTGGCAACGGTCGTAACCTCACCGCCCTTTATTCGTCTTATGCTGGCATTGCCAATATCCACCACCAGTACGCCGCCCTCGGCATCCCAGACCACTGCGTGAGGTGAATTGAACTGGGCACTGGCTGCCGGGCCATCCTGCAAACCGGACTGTCCCGCCACCCCGGCCAGTGTTGTTACTTCATAGCCATTGTCCACGGGTGTGAGCAAACGAACAGTGTGGCTGGAGGCCCCTGCCACTGCGATCAGGCCTTCAGGTGAAACTGCGACACCGTGAGGACTGTCGAAGCCGGCAGTACTCGCGGGCCCATCCTGATGGCCCTTTTTGTCCGGCCCGCCAGCAAGGGTAATCACCTCGCCGTCCAGCGACACAGAACGGATAGCATGATTATTGATATCCGCGATAACTATCTTTCCAGGCCCAAACGGTGCCAGACGAATGGGTTTGTTAAAGCGGGCATCACTGCCGTCAACAAACCCAGCCTCTCCATTGCCCGCAATGACACGGAGCTCAGCCGCCACCGACATTGCAGAAAAACCAAATACCATCAATACAGCAAGGCCACGAAGACCAGCATTCAAAACACCACCAATATATTTTTTGTTAATCATGATCTCTACTTCACTATGACAAGTGTATGGTTCTCAGGAATTTTCAGATATTTCGCAGCCACAGCCTGGATATCGGCAGGCGTGATCTTTTTGCCCGTTTCAGACCGGCTCAGCGCGATTTGATAATCACCGTCGTAAAACTCGTGATAACCCATGTAATAGGACTGGCCCAGCCGGGTGAGATTGCGCATCATGTAACGGCCCTTGGCAACATTCACCGTCTTGTCAATTTCCTGTTGGGTCACATCATCAAGTCGTGATGCAACAAAATAGGATCTGATCCCGGCCAGGGCTTCATCGACCTGCTCTACACCGGTACCCATTACCGCCGTCACCCAACGGGCCGAACCATCACTGTCAGAACTGATGCTCAGTCGGTAAGCCAAACCCCTGGTTTCCCGCAGGTCAAACATCATCCGGTAGGACAAAATAGATGTCATCACATCAAAGGCAGCGCGGTCTTCAGCAGCCACGTCGACTTGAAATCCGAGGTGGATCCGGGCCTGCTCTTTGCCCATGTCGATTACTTTCTCATTTTTACCGGTGTTTGCCGGTAAAACGCTGGTAGCCCGTTCAGTGGCAGAACCGGCGCTGGTCCAGATGGCATTGAATTGATCAACCAGGCTTGCGTGTGACAATGGGGAGGAGATCGTGATGATATAGTTTGCCGGATCGAAATAGCGTTTTTGCAGATCATTCAAACCGGCAAGATCCACTTTCTTAAGGGAGTCAGTCGTACCGCTTACAGCAAGTGTGAACGGATGCCCCTCACCTAACAACAGTTCCTTGTAGGTCTGAACGGCCGTATGCCGGGCCGTACCCTTTTGCGTGCCAACCCTGTCAATCGCATTGTTGTGTGCCTTGGTAAAATCAGCCTCATCGATATTGGTTTGGCCCATAAGATGGGTATTGAACTCAATACCCCAGGCTGCATCATCCGCCAGGCACTCAAACCGGATGTAGCCATAATCGGCAGAATTGTAAAAATCATCATAGGGAATGAAACCCAAATCAACGGCCTTGAGCTTGGCTCCATGTGCGGCCAGTTCATCCTTGATTTGCTCACGCGTATATTCAGGCGTACCTGACTCCAGCAGTTCGTGAAGCATCTCCGCAGCACCGTTCAGCTCTCCTTCGAGCAGATGACGGTTCTTGATCAGGATATGCATACCAAACATCCTGGAACCATCGCTGGTGCGACTGATCAGGGTTGCCCCGGAGGGCAGAATGGTTTTGTCGGTGCTGATGGATGTGGCTTCATCCGCCCCGGTTGCAGCAGTTTCCGGTGTGAACAGGTTGAACTGATGCGGGCGGCTCGAAAAGCCCTTCACATTGCCAATGACCTCTTCAGCCGTAAGGGCAGCAATACGGTTCAGCCGAGTCATGGATTCGGCAGCTGATATAAACGCCAGGTTGCCAGCTTTCATCATGCCGTAATAATGAGGTGAATCCAGCAATGAAATCTCTTCAACCGTTTCCTTCTTTTGCAGCAGCTGGATCTTCTCATCGGTAATTAGCGTTGCCAGGGTGGTATCGGCCGTGTTGATGCTATCGACAACGTTCTTGAAAATGTCATGCCTGCTGATATCAGTGCTTTCCGTAAAATTGAAGATCAAGCGCCCACTGCCCAGGTAATCATCGTAGGTCACACTGCTATCCCGGTCATCGATTTGATCATTGATGAGAGCGGTAAATATCTCAAAGCTCAGGTGCTCTTCATCACCCAGGGTCGGTACATCAAACACGACCTGGCCGTGAACCTTGTCAGCATCACCGGTTGCCAGCAGCACCTGTCCGGATTTGATTTCCGTGGCGGTGGGAGCAAACTGCTCCAGTGGCTCTGAGCGGTATTTACCGTAATATTCTTCCAACTGATCCTTAATGGTGGCAGGATCAAAATTGCCCAGAATAGTCAGCACCATGTTGTTCGGCACATAGTGGGACTTGTAGAACTCGTAGGTCTTATCCCTGGATAAATACTCAATGGTGTTCAGCGTACCAAGGGTGGGCATGCCCACGCCGGTTGAACCGTAATTCATCCGTTTGAAGGCATTGGCAATGGCCCCCTGCTTACGATCACGGTCCTTGCGGATTTCCTCGATCACGATGCCCCGTTCCTTATCGAATTTGTCAACGGGTAGAGTCGAGTTGAACATCATGTCAGTCTGGATATCCATACCTTCCGCCAGAAATTCGGCGGGGATCAGGAAGATGAAATTCGTATAGAACATATCCGTATGTGCATTACTGTAGGCACCGTAGAAATCGACCTCCTCATACAATTCAGCCTGAGTGCGCTGATCGGAGCCATTAAATAACAGGTGCTCCAGCATATGGGACATGCCTGAGGTGCTGTAATCCTCATAGGCAGAGCCCACGCGAATCAGTAAATTCAGACCCACCATCGGTGAACCGGGGTTATGAACTGCGAGTACTTCGAGGCCGTTTTCCAGGAAGAAAGTTTGAGTATTGGTGGAACTCTCGGGCACAGCAGGATTGCTGACAGCTGGTTGAGTTGAAGCCTGTTGTTGGACAGGTGTGGGGCTGTCACATGCTGTTAAGAATAAAGATAGGGTTATTGTGATTAATGCTTTCATTGTTGAGACCAATTTTGATTTGATGTTTTAAACTACTTCTAATTTGCAGCTGGGGGACGCTGCAGTGGGTCTTTGCTTCCGGGACACGCTGCCACCTCCTCCATGGGGCGCTCGGGCGCCGACATCCCTGTCGGCTCACGGTCCCGGAAGCAAAGCCCCACCCCAGCTTCGCGTCCAGTTCAATCCTCTGTTGTGACGTTGTCAGGGCAAAGCTGACCTAGCAGTGGGGGTGTAGCCTCTCCCTTCAGGACCGTGAGCGACATGGAAGTCGCGACCGAGCCCCCATGGAGGAGGTGAGGCCGGACCCCGGCCGAGAAGCTGGCCTGGGCCATGGGTTTACGGCGTGTCCTGAAGGGAGAGGCTACACCCCCGATGCGGCCAACGTAGTACCTACTTAGGACCTAACTCAAGCGAACTCAGATCCATAACATACTGATGCAATTCGCGTTTACCTTCCTCAGCCTGACGCCCGGACGAAAACGTCATCCATTGCCCATCAGCCGAGATTGCAGGAAAACCATCGAACTTTTCATTGTAGGTCAGACGTGTTTCCTCACCCGTAACAAGGCTCCGCAAATATATTTCAAAGTTATGCGGCGGCAGCACCTTCACGTAGGCGAAATGCTCACCATCAGGTGCAGGATATGGCGCCCAGTTGGTACCTGGCTCGGTGGTGATCTGCTTTTTGCCACTACCATCATGATTGATGGTGTAGATTGTCATCGGCATACCACGCTTACCCTGTGATGAGATATCCCAGGAGCGGAAAAGAACGGTCTCGGAATCGGGCAGGTAAAAAGCACCACCTTCCTGCTCGCCATCGGTAAAGGTGATCTGTTGCTCTTCACCCGTACCATCTGCAGGCATACGCCAGAGATCGATTTCTCCATCAATCTGCCGGCTCCACAATATCCATTTCCCATCCGGGGAAACACCTACTTCAGCATCGTAGACCAGGTTGTTGGTCAGACGCTTGATATCACTGCCATCCAGCGCGGAGCTATACAGTTCCGCGCCTTGGGGATAGTTATTGGGGTCTGAATAACCGCCTTTAGGCAGGTCGGTCAAATCCCGGGTTGACGTCCAGATCAGACGCTTGCCATCCGGGAAGAAATGCGAACAAGCATCCTCGCCTTTGTCGTTGATCTTCACCATTTCACCATCTGCAACAGACATGGTGTAAACATAGTGGGTCTCATCGCCTTCAAGCTTGGCATTACCAATCAGCGTTTCGCCGTCCGGGCTGAAATAGAACTCGGCACCCTGGCCCTGGTGCGGGATGCGGGTGACATCCAGTTCCTGGGCCTGCGCGGCTGAAAAGCCAAAAAGCAGACCGAATGCAACAGCAAACAAGCTGGCCGATTCACATTTTCTCATTCCCATAGTCCTTTCTTAACTTAAAATATGAACTTGAGACTGGCACTGAAGGTACGACCAGGCTCGGTAAACAGGGTCAGATCGCGACCGTCATCCGGGATACCGGCAATTGAGGAGTACTGGATGTATTCCTCATCAAACAGATTGAGTACACCTGCGCTGATCATGAACCTTTCATTGAAGTTATAACGCGCGAATACATCAACGGTTGTGTAGCTATCTGTGGTAAATGTGTCTTCAGGATTCTTGTCCATGTCGTCAGACCATTTCAGCATCGCATCCATTGAGAAACTGCCACGGTAGTAGTTCAGGCCGAGCGTTGTGCTGAAAGGCTGTATGCTTGGCAGCTGATCGCCGGTGGACTTGTCTTCGCTATCCATCCATTCACCATTCAGGAACATGGATGTGTTGCCGCCCAGGTAATATTCAAAGCGGAATTCCAGACCGGAGATTTCGGCCTTATCAATATTTTGATACTGAAATACATCTACATCCTTTTCCCCGGTAAAACCACCAAAATCTTCTGTAATGGTTCCGACGTAGGCGATCTGAATAAAATTGTCGTAATCATTACGGTAGGCGGAGAAATCGTATGAAAAGTTTCCAATATTGCCACGTACGCCAATTTCAAACGAGTCACTTTCCTCAGGAATCAGGTCTGCAGAAGGGATTATCCGGATAACGTTGCCGGAAAAAGGAATATGATCAAAATAGAAATATGCCAGGTCATAAGGCGGTACCTTGAAACCTTGGGAGTACTGGAAGTAAGCGCTGAAACTATCGGTAAACTTGTATATTGTTCCAAGACGCCAGGAGACATTGTCGTCAGAAATTTTCTCCGGTGGATTTTCTTCGCCCGGGTTGACATCGTCATAACCTTCGTCTGCTTTAGGCGTCATTTTGTAGTAGTCATAACGTACGCCCGGAATTAAGGACCATTGATCGGTCAGCTCAATCGTATCCTGCAGGTAGATGCCCAGCCGTTCGGTTGTGTTTTTCGGGAAAGGTGCTGATTTATCGTCTTTGATCACCGTACCGTCACTCTGCGTACGGACTTCCGAGCGCGGGCGGAATGAATCCGTAGTATCCCAGTCAAAACCGTAGCTCAACTGGTTTGTACGCTCTTGCCCAAGCAACTTGCTGGCTGACAGGCTCAAACCCCAGGTTTCCTGTTGGAACAGGTCGTTCTTGGCCGTATTTCGGGAACCACCTGGCCCCCATGGAGGCGGGGTGTCGTGGTTTAAAAGAGATTCGTCGGTCTGATCGGTTTTGTTATAGTAAAGATTGGTATCAAGGTTGTCCATGAAGGCCCAGCCGGAATCCATGTCTTTGTAGCGAACCTGGTAGGAAGTGTTCTCTTTCTCGTTATACGTTGAAATTTCGTTAATTTTCCAACCTGGCAGACCGAAGTAATCACCATGATCCTCGCCATTATCAGGGCGATCAACTTCCTGCAGGTAGTAATCAATGGAGAAGATCAGTTTCTTGTCGTTATTGATGATGTAATCGGTTTTGGCCAGTACACTGTTTGAATCGACATCAGCATTTTCACGCTCTTCGGTATAGTTCTGAGTCTCATGACCTTTGCGGCCTTTGTAGCTGATCAGTGTTTCCCAATGACCCAGCCTGAACGCAGTCATAGCGCCTGCACTATACTCATCGGATCTGCCGTCATAACTTCCATTGACATCCACATAAAAATCCTCACCAAGACCCAGCAAGTCCGCCGCATCCTTGGTTTGAAAAGCGACGATGCCACCCATGGCATCAGCACCGTAAAGCGATGATGCTGCACCCTTGGCGACTTCGACCTGTTTGACGGTATCCATGTCGATGAATCCACGACCCACCACGTCGTTAGCACCATTGGCGCCATAGCCCTCATTCATACGCATGCCGTCTTTAATCATCATGACACGGTCTGCACCCATGCCACGGACGATGAAATTCTGGGCTGTTCCATTTGAGCCGGTAACATCTATACCCGGTTCGTATCTGAACAGTTGCGACATATCAGTGACCATCTGTTCATTGATATCCTCGCTTGTCATGACGGATACAGAGCCAGCGATATCGTCGATATTTTGCTCAACCCTGCTGCCTACAACTACAATCTTGCCCAGATCGGCTGCTTCTTCGTCAATTTCCTCGTCGGTCTGATTGTTGTCCTGTGCAAATGCCACTGACGAACTCAAGGCAAACAATGCGGCTGTCAGGCTTGTAATTAATTGTTTTTTCACTGGATAAGGTCTCATGGTTTACTCCTCTTGCTGTGCGGTTTCCTGGCTATATACGCATTTGTTACCCATGCGCTTCTTAATGGTCTTGCGTTGGAACTCTAACTCTCTTGCTTCGCAGACAAACATCTCGGGCATCTCCCTGACCAGCAGGATATAGTCACCCGTTGCAGCATCTTCTTCCGTCCATGCCGGCGAATTATTATCCTCGACTGCGATTGGATTTATAACGGCAATCTTAAGGTCGGGCATGCGAAGTTTCAATCTCTCTACCGTTCCCAGGTGGGAGGCTGAATGAAAATTGCCATCCAGGTGTAGTACTTTACGACCCGGATTTTCCTGCAAATGTATTGCAATGGATTCAGCCATGGTGTCGTCCCGCAGCACCTGGCTGGAGAAACTTTTCATTATCATGGCTTGCATCATCTCTGACATGTCTTCGCCAGACCCCTCCATGGGTGCCATGGCATGGGTGTTTTTGCCGGTCTCGGCGGCACTTTCGTCGGTTTCCGCTTCTACCTCTACCTCTACATCCGCTTCTACCTCTACTTCTGCTTCTACTTCTACATCTGTTTCGGTTCCGGTATCAGCACATCGACCATTTTTTTCGGCATCATCAGCATCTTTTTTATCAGGACCATGCGTGGAACTGTTCATGATAAAAGACCTGTATTTATCCAGGTAAGCACCTTCTTCGATATGCAGTTCTGCAGCAACCCAGGTGCGGTCCGGCATGGGTATCTCATCGAGAATTTCCGGTCCCTTTTTAGAGACGCAGATCACTGCCTGTTTCGGTGCATTGGCGGCTACCACAGGTAAACCATTATCCTTGGAATATTCAACCAGCGGCCGATAGCTCTGTTTGTAGTTGGGCCATGCACGACCGTCTTCCTCTAATACTTTTTCACCAATATCACCTGCCAGGTACTGGTCGAGTAATGGTTGTGTGTCGCGTTCAAACTGCTCGAGACTCAAGGTCATGTCTGGATATCTTTGCTGTAAAGCCCTGAACATCTGCATCTGTGCCAGGTGGATACCGGAATGGCCATGGAACTCCCCAAAAAAGACCACGTCATACCGGCTCAGATCGTCTGCGACCTGGTCCAGCGTTTTCACAATGCCATCTTCACCCCTGATCCAAACCGTGTCATAGATGTCGGTCAGTGGTGCAATATTTGCTGTAGTTTTATCGGCTTGAGATGGGTCGTTTGCCGGCACACCCGAACAGGCTACCAGGCTGGCAACAAAAGCTGCCAGGGTTAAAGCACGCAGCTTATTCATATTTGGGTTCACTCCCGAATCAAAATATTGTTCATATTATCCAACAAAACTCCGGCAACTATGCCTCGTCCGGAATTTAAGATTTACCTGGATTTCAATAGAAATCGGGTAAGCATAGATGCTACCCAAGTATTGTGTAAGGTGTACTCGACTCGTCCCCAATGATTAACGAGTCGCCCCAAAACCTGTCCCGATATACCTGCCGACCCGGGAATCTGACCGGTCAAACCGGATACCTCCTAAAGAAGCGGTGAAATTGCATCTTTGTAGGTCCTGCTGACCTTCACCCTTTTACCGTCACCGAGGGTCAACAGATATTCCCCGTTGATATGCGGGCGAATAGCCTTGATTTGCCTGGTATTGATAATTGTGCTGCGATGGATACGGACAAAAACCGACTCATCAAGATTTTCCATCAGGCTCTTGAGGGTTTTCCTGATAACGTGAACTTCATCTTCATAATGAATGCAGACGTAGTTTCCCGCAGCTTCCACGTAATCGATCAGATTGACTTCAAGTACCAGGTGCTGAATACCATCGTTGACCGTAATGGTGGTTTTTTCACCGGATACCGGCAGGCTTTCCAGGGAGGCCATCAGCTTCTCCCTGTAACCGCTGGCACGTGAAACATAGGTGCCTTCCTTGTAACGACTCAGGGCCTCTTCAAGACGGCTGAGGGTTACGGGTTTTAACAGGTAATCCAGTGCGTTGACGTCAAAGGCCTTGAAGGCATATTTATCATAAGCGGTGACAAAAATGACCCTGTGGGCATATTCAGGTGGTAATTGCCTGACCAGGTCGAAACCTGTCATACCGGGCATCTGTATATCGAGTAATAACAGGTCCGGTTTGTAACGCTTCACGGCCGCAAGGGCTTCCAGACCGTTGGAACATTGTGCACACAGTTCTACGTTACCGATTTTGTTCAGGCTTTGCACAAGATGACGACGCGCAAGCGGTTCAT
>Ga0209633_10005891_pt1 | contig 10609 bp, 9 predicted proteins | sample Cruoilmetagenom1_FD_187290 | JGI IMG/M metagenome (GOLD analysis project Ga0209633, IMG submission 187290) | Oil polluted marine microbial communities from Coal Oil Point, Santa Barbara, California, USA - Sample 1 (SPAdes) (version 2) | ecosystem: Environmental > Aquatic > Marine > Oil seeps ... | reverse complement strand
GTAAATTACCGGTATATCCAAACTGCCAAGCACAACCTGTTGGTCCGGTAGTAGCTGACCAGCCTGTAGGAATTGTCGATGCATTAAAATTTTCTTCTTGAATTTGTGCATTTGCAATTAAACCAATGCAAAATAATATATATAATAAACTAAATTTTTTCATCTTACTTTAAAATTTTGCTTCCGTTATTCAAATTCAACTCGTTGTATAAATACATTAGAGTTTCCTGCAGCATCAGTAACTATCCATTCTCTAACAATCATATTCACTCTTTTAGTTACACATTTATCTAAAGAGGCATACATATCTATATGTTGAGCTGTTCCTCCACCAACTGATTGGCCATTAACAGTACCTTCATAAGAGATCCAAAAACCAATTCCAAAATCACCATAAACATCTCTCGGGCCAATATCCATATGATGTAAATCAGTATTACTCAATAGTGTTAAATTTGAATTGGTATATTCACCAAAGCCTTCTAATGTGTAGGGCTTACTAAAATCTACATTGGCATATTCTCGAAGCTCTTTTTGTGTGTCATTTTCAACATATCCCCCAGTATTAATCCAAGAATTAAAATCTACTAATGATTCAAAATATATTTCTACCATCCAACCAGAAGCAGGATTAACATTATTAACCACCCTTCCATGCACTTTAGCTGTACCGTCGTTAAACCTTTGGAAATATCCATTTTCCCAGTGGTGCCATTTATCAAATGGAAAACTATTAAACCAAATATTAGATGCTGTATATGTTGGTCCAAAATCAATAAAACATGAATTCTCAACATTTTCATATTCTTTGTATTCAATAGTAACCGCAGAACACCCATCGCTAAAAGTAACTTCAGGCATTCTATTAATATTTTCTAAAAGGATGTGACTGGAAAAATTATCAGCAGTTGGAGGTTCTGTATCAAAATCAACGCAACTACATTGGACATTAGTTTTAACAGCACCTGCCATTACCCATGATTGTCCGTCTACAGATTGCCCGTTTTTATTTTTTCTGGTATCAATTTTAATTTCTATTTCATTAACAGTACCTGCTACATTTTCTAAATTAATTTCAAAAATTTTAATGCAACAATGACCTGAGGGGAAGTTTTCTATGGTTTCTGTCAATTCAGCAAAACTACCATCTGCTGCAGAAACCTCTATATGTATATATCTACCATCATCTGTTAATTCAGAAATGGGTAATTCAACTTTTATAGGTCTAGGGCCTGAATCCGTTTGTACGGGAATTGAAAGTGTTTCTACAGAATTATAACCACTTAGGGCCGTAAATACCCCTGTTGAAGCAGTACCAGTGTTTTTTCTTCTAAAAACATAAGCCAACATTGATTGAGCACTATTAGCATCTTTGCTATTTGAATAGCTTATAGAAGAAGTTATCTGTAATTCAGCTCTATAATACCAAACATTGGAACTTCCACCTGAAGGGACAACTCTTGATGCTTCATATGAATTACCTTGATCATCTTGAACTTCAATTGTTGGCCCCGGATTATTACCTTTATATACAATTTCTACGACAACATGGTCTTGACTTTCAACATCAGGAATTTCTAATGTAGCGGGAATATTATCTTTTAATCCCAAGCTTAATAATTCAACTTCAATACCATCCATGCAGGTATAAGACCATCCCGGATCTGTCATGCTTGTAAAAGTATTGGAAGTTACCTCAATTTTTTTAGTTGTAGGTTTGTCACCTCCATTATAAGCATATATTGCAGAACTAACAAAAAACAAAATAAACAATACAAGGAATGTTTTTAAAGAGTAAGTTTTTTTCATACTTTTCATTTTGGTTAATTGTTACTTTTAAATAGAATAACCCTATCAGTTAATTATAAACCAATAGGGGATATGATTATAACGCTTTAATTAGGATAATATTTTCATAGTAATACCTTTATAAAAACACTCTGTTTTATTGACAACTAATCTTCAAAATTACAACTTATGAATAAATGATTAAAATAGTTTTAATTGTGGATTTTTATAGTTTGAATATAGGGCATAATCTAAAGGAGGTAAACATTTATTATCAAAGTATTGTTTTTTGGCTAATCTGAAATGAACGGCCACTTGTTCTGCAATCTTACCTTCACCACGCATACGTTTACCAATTCTACTGTCATTAAGTTGACCGCCATGACAATCTTGTATTTGATGTAAAATTTTATTTGCCCTTTCTGGTAATATTATTTTTACCCAATCAGTAAAAATTTCACCGATTGCACCGTTCAATCTAATAATAGTATAAGCAACAGAACTGGCACCAACCTCACTTACTTTTTTCACCAATTTAAATATTTCATGACTATTAATTGCTGGAATGATAGGAGCCATCATTACATTTACAGGAATGTTATGATCAGAAAGAATTTTAATAGTTTTTAATCTTTTATTGATAGATGCTGTTCTAGGTTCTAATATTCTTCTGGTGTTTTCATCTAAGGAAGTTATAGAGATACTAACATGAATTAGGTTTAATGCAGCCAATTTAATAAGAATATCTAAATCTCTTAAAATCAGGATGTTTTTAGTTATGATACTAACGGGATGCTTATATTTTAAAAAAACCCTTAAAATATTGCTGGTAATGGCTAATTTTTTTCGATAGGTTGATAACAATCTGTGTTACCCGATAACATTATATTTTGAGCTTTCCAATTTTTACTATTCAATTTTTTTTCTAATAATTGAGCTGCATTTTTTTATATAATATTTTTCTTTCGAAATCTAATCCTGCACTATAGCCCCAAAACTCATGCGTATTTCTTGCATAACAATAAATGCAGCCATGTTCACAGCCTTGGTACGGGTTCATAGAATAGGCCAAACCAATATCTGTACTAGTAATTTTATTTAAAATAGTTTTAGGAAAAATTTCTAAATATTGCGTTTTGTTAAGATCAGGATCTTCATTTTCTTTCAAGCAATAATTTAGAAAATCATCTTCAATTACTTTTTGATGAATTGAAAAACGATTATGGGTGTTTACTTGTGCACCCCTACCTTTTATATATTTTGATTTTCCGATAAGCAAATCTACATCTTAAAACCAAAAAGTCTGGCTCAATAATGTAGTAAAATAGAGATAAAGGAGCACTATAATTTGGTAGTTCTATTAAGCAAATAAAAATCGGCTAAAACTATTGCGGTTAATGCTTCAACTATAGGCACAGCTCTTGGAACAACACAAGGGTCATGTCTACCTTTTCCTTGTACTTCTACAGGTTTGCCATCCTTGTTGATAGTCTCATATTTTTGCAATAATGTGGCCACTGGTTTGAAGGCCACCTTAAAATAAATATCCATTCCATTAGAAATTCCACCTTGAATACCACCAGAAAGATTTGTTTTTGTAGTACCATCAGTATTGAAAGCGTCATTATGTTGAGAACCTTTGAGTTTTATACCATCAAAACCGCTACCAAATTCAAAACCTTTAACGGCATTTAGAGAGAGCATGGCATGTCCTAACCTAGCCTGCAATTTATCAAAAACTGGCTCTCCAAAACCTATAGGAACATTTTTAGCCACACAGCTAATAATACCACCTATAGTATCGCCTTGTTTTTTTATGGTTTTGATATGATCAATCATTTTATTAGCGATTGGTGTATCCGGGCAACGAACATCATTTGATTCAATTTTTGAAAAATCTAAATTTTCATATGGTTTTTCCAAAGAAATATCGCCCACTGAAGAAGTAAAAGCATTTATTTTGATATTTTCTAATAATTGCTTAGCAATTGCACCTGCCACTATCCAATTAGCGGTTTCACGGGCAGAAGACCGTCCACCACCTCTATAATCACGAAAGCCATATTTTTTAGTATAGGTATAATCTGCATGAGAAGGTCTAAAAGTTTCCTTTATATCATTATAATCTTTCGATTTCTGATTGGTATTTTTTATATTAAACCCAATAGAGGTACCCGTGGTTTTACCTTCAAAAATTCCCGATAAAAATTGTACTTGATCAGGCTCTTTACGTTGTGTTACAATATTAGATTGTCCAGGTTTACGTCTATCAAGTTCATTTTGAATGGCGTCAAAATCTAAGGTTAATCCAGCCGGACATCCATCAATAATGCCTCCTATAGCCTCACCATGAGATTCACCAAAAGTTGTAAGTTTAAATAATTTTCCAATAGCATTACTCATTCTTAGAATTAAAAAAGTTGGAATACAAAGATAAAATAATTAATTGATAGTCGGTTATTGATATCGTTATTGATTAAATTTGAATAAAAGGCCTAATCTATGAAAATTATTAATTATTCAATTTTAGTTAAAGGGAAAGTTCAAGGTGTTTGGTTTAGAAAATATACTAAGGATAAGGCCATTGAAATAGGAGTAAAAGGTTATGTCAAAAATGAATTGGATAAGACTGTTTTTATATCAGCTGAAGGTACAGAAGAGAAATTAAATGAATTTATTACTTGGTTATATGAGGGTTCTCCGTTATCTCAGGTAAATGAGGTGATTTACGATAATTGTATTGATAATCAGGGATTTACTAAATTTGAAATTAAGAAAGATGATGAATTCGATTAATTATATTGATTTGTTTTATTATGTCATTTCTTCAAATTAATTCTTACTAAAAAAACCAAAGTTTAATAGCCATTACGGTAACCATAATGATTAAAAAAAGCCTAACAAAACCATCCCCTTTTTTAACTGACCATCTACTCATAAACCATCCTCCGGTGGCATTGCCTATGGAAAGAATAAGACCGTACTTCCAATTTATCATATCATTATAAATAAAAATTGCGACCGCAACTAATGAATAAACTAAAGCAACAAATACTTTTATCGCATTACTTTTAACTAAAGAAAACCTATTGATACTAGATAAGGTCAATAGCATTATAAAACCAACCCCGGCTTGAATAAACCCACCGTAAATACCAACAAAGAAAAACGTAATAACCCCTAACCAAAAGTATTTACCTGTAGTTCTTTCTATGAGTTGTTTTAAAGAAATTTTTGGTTTGAAAACCATATAAATAACAATGACTACCATAATTACAGCCAAAATTTTATTAAATACTTCACCTTTAATGTCTATGGCCATGTAAGCACCAATAATAGCACCTACAGATGCTGATAGTGCTAAATAAATACTATAAGGAAATGCAGATACACCTTTACTTTTAAAACCACTTACCGCAAAAATATTTTGCATAATAATGGCGATTCTATTGGTGGCATTGGCTATTCCCGACGGAAGGCCTAAAAAAATTAGTATGGGTAGAGATAATAAAGAACCACCGCCTGCAATTACATTTATGGCACCAGCAATAAAACCAACAAAGATCAATAAAACAAGGTCAAAAGGGTATTCCATGATAGGTTGATTTTAAAGGTGCTAAAAGTACATTTAATAGTTGATATAAAAAGATTAAAAAAATCTTGTTTTTTATTCAGCAAATTAAAAAAGCTCCTTATATTTGCAACCGCTATGGAAAAATATTAAGAAGCAGGTTGGGTAAGAAAAATACTCAAACTGGACTTGGAGAAATGGCAGAGTGGTCGAATGCGGCAGTCTTGAAAACTGTTGAGGGTCACACCTCCGGGGGTTCGAATCCCTCTTTCTCCGCAAAAGGAAACCCACAACGAAAGTTGTGGGTTTTTTGTTTTAGAAAAAAGCGAAGCTTGTTTCAGCTTTTTTCCTAAAACAAAATACAAAACATCGTAGATGTTTAGGGTTTTTATGTTTGGATTTTTCTTTAGGATCACTTCAAGTAATCCCTCTTTTTCCACTCAAATTTGATACAACTAGTTGTTATTAGTCTGAAAATAAAAAAAATACGGACTTTTTTAAAGTTATTTGATTCTAGCTATAATTAAATAATACTGTTAAAAACTAATGAAGAGGTGATTAATTCGGTTGCCTTTTATTTAATTTTTTTATATTCACTGATTTAGACATAATTTTCTCGCAATGATAGGCCTACAATTTTAACTAAGAAATTTAGATAATTCTATGAATAGAAACTATTTCATTAATTTTTTGCACAACACTTGTAAAATCTTGATAAATGAGGTTATATTTTATAGTTTTTCATAAAATAGTCAATATATTTAGGAATTAAAGTGCCTAAATAGTATGGTAAATTCATTAATAAATATGGAGTCCCACTAGGAGTTTTTGCTTTTTCAACATTAAATTCACCTGCATACATTCTTATAGCATAGGGATGATTGGTTCGCTCAATAAATTGATGTAAAGATCTAAGCCTACCTTGTTTACCAGATTTAATTTCTATAGGAATTATATATTTATTATGTCTGTAAACTACATCTACTTCTGAATTACTATCTTTCTTTTCTCTTACCCAAAAATGTGGCTTGTAAGGAGTGTCTTCATGGAGAGATATTAATTCCTGACTCACCAAATGATGAATAATTTTACCTTTGTAGAAATCATTCAAATCATATATGCCAATCATTTCACCTTGTAATAATAATACATTATTTATCATACCTGTGTCTAAAAATTGCAGACGTGGTCTTTTTTTAAGATCTGGTATAATAGGTGGCTCTAAACTGGTAGTAGGATAAATAAGTTGTATAATTTTAGCTAAATCTAGAGAACGTAGAGCTTCGCCCACTTCACGGGACTGGTAATTTGACCTGCCAAAACGTTCAAATTTTATTCTGTCAGTTTCAAATGGAGCAGTTTCAATTACATGTCGAATAATTTTTTTATCGGTATCATTACGTGAATATTTCTCTACATCATCTTTATAAGCTTGCCATAATCTATTGTAATTTTTTGCCAATGTAGCAATGCTTTTATCCTTAATATAATGAGCTACTATTTCGGGCATTCCCCCTATTATAGCGTAGTCATGAAAAAGGTTCAAAATTGTATGATGAGAATAATTTGGTATAGGTACAGTATTGATTACTGAAACAGCTTGACTGTTTGGTATTGCCTCTAAATACTCTATAAAATTCAATGGATGTAGATATAAATATTCAATTCTTCCTACAGGAAAGCTTGGTATTTTTTTTAAAGCAAATTCTAATAAAGAGCCTGCTGCAATAACATAAAGCTCAGGTTTTTCTTCATAAAAATATCTTAGCTGTTGTATTGCTTTTGGAGATTCCTGAATTTCATCAATAAATAATAACGTAGGCATATCTTTAGGAGTTACACCTTTAAGCAAATAAGCAGCATTTAAGATTTTTCCTATTTCATCAATATCAAATATTTTTCGATCAGTTTCTTTCTCTAAATTTAACTCTATGTAATTATCAAATTCATTTGAAAATTGTCTTACTATTGTAGTTTTTCCTACTTGCCTAGCTCCACGAATTAGTAACGGTTTCCTGTCTTTTGATTGCTTCCATTCTAACAATTTAGAATATGCTTTTCTAGTAATCATATTTATTAATTTGTAATAAAGATAGGGTATAAAATAATGATACCTGTAACAAAGATAGGGTAAATATTGAGATATTTTGTAACAAAGCGTAAGTTATATTCATAAATCCTTAGATTTTCATAAGGGATGGGAAAAAAATAGCAAGCGAGGAATAGCTTTGTATTCTACTTTAGGATCAAGGCATCTCCTCACCGGTTTGCTTAATTCTGAAATCATCAATTAAACTAAGTACTGTGTGATCTGAAAATATTTTTTATACAAAATGACCTAATCCATTGAATGTTCGATTGATTCTTTTAATTAATGTTATTAAAGTCTAAATTATACTAAACTAAATTCTTTCGCGTTTTTGTAAAGTAAATAAACTTCCCCAGGTTAATTAAATAATTTATTTTTAAAGCAATAGACATGGGATTATCAATTAAAAATTTAATAAAAAAAAGCTTCTTTATCCTCCTTCTCTTAGTATCCCATTTATCTTTTAGTCAATTTTATCATGGCTTAGAAGTTGGTGTGAATATGAACAATACAGATTTTATGATAAATGAATCAGCCGAACCCAGCAGTGCAACTGGTTTTTTTTTGGGCTATATAGCAGAGCGAGATCTTTCTGATAATTTATATGTACGATTAGGATTTAATTTTAATAGAAGAGAATTTAAAGCTATTAGTAGAAGAGGAATCAATACTACAAAGGAAAAATGGGGAATTGATGCCATTGAGATTCCTATCAATTTAGGGTATTATGTAAATTGGAATAATAAAAATTTTCAAATATTTGTGGATGCTGGTATTAATTTGGGATACAACAACAGAGCCATTACCACTAATTATCGAGAAACCATACGTCTAGATATTGGTAGTGATGCAGATATTAAACGATTAGCAATAGGAGCTAATGTGGGTACTGGACTCTTAATTAAAAAAAGATTTAAGGTTCGATTGAATTATTATAATGGACTCACTAATATCGCTAATTCAGATGGAGATACATGGAAAAATAAAACTTTAGGTCTTTCTCTGGCCTATTTTTTAAGAGAAAAACAGGTGTATTAGTACTAAGTTAAATTCTCATATAACGCTTTGATTCTGAGCCACTATAAGCCGAAGCGTAGCGGTGATAATTGCTAATCAGCAAATCTTGGCAAGGAAAAAATACAATTACTTTATACTATAACTCATATTTTAAACGTTAGTAACAAAGTCAAAAAGGTAGATATATGAATATTAATTACTTGTCGTGTAATACCTCCCCTCTAACAGTTTTTGTCCCAAGTAACGAGAATCCTTGGGATGCCATAAAGATAAGACACTTGCATAACCGGTTAGGTTTTGGAATTGAAACTTCGCTAATCGCCAATGCATTGAGTAAAGGTCCTGACGTTTATGTTGATGAATTGATTGATGCGGCTATAAATTTGGCCCCTAGCACTACTCCCGCTTGGGCACCTTTAGATCCGGCTGATTATGCGGCTAATGGATTCACTTACAGCGAAGATGAAAATGATGGATTTGTAAATGATACACAATATACTTTTATAAAAGAATTGTTAGACAACGGAGTACGTGGAAGATTGACCTTTTTTTGGCATAATATTATAGTCACAAGAGCTAATGAATATAATTTTGCAGGCTATGCTTTTAGGTATTTTTTGGCACTTCAACGCAATAGTTTTGGCAATTTTAAAACTTTTATTAGTGAAATTGGTTTAGATGAAGCCATGTTAAAATTTCTAAATGGTTTTGAAAGTATAGTCGGACAACCTAATGAAAATTATGCAAGAGAATTGTATGAACTTTTTACTTTAGGAGAAGGTAATGGTTATACAGAAGATGATATTGTTGAAACCTCTAGGGCCTTGACCGGATATAATGAATTAACCAATGGAGATAATTCTAGAATTATTTTTAAAGAAGATAATTTTGATGCCGAACCCAAAACTATTTTTGGGCAAACAGGAAATTGGGGATATGACGATGTGATAGATATTTTATTTGAACAAAAATCAGAATTGATAGCTCGTTATATTTGCGAAAGGATATATACAGATTTTGTTAGCCCTGAAGTTGATGATGAAATTCGATTATTGATTATTAATCCATTGGCAACACAATTTATAGCAGGTAATTATGAATTGGCTCCTGTTTTGAAAACCTTATTTAAGAGCACACATTTTTTTGATGAAAACGCCAGAAATGTCATTATTAAAAGTCCACTAGATCTTATTGTTCAATTTATGACTACAACGGGTTTTAATTTTGGTGATTACGACCTTAATAAAGAATCTATAAAAAATATGAGTTCATGGCTTTTCGATCAAGATATATTAAATCCACCTACCGTAGCCGGTTGGGACGGTGATAGAGATTGGTTAAATTCGGGAACGATAACTTTTAGAGCGGCTTATCTATATGAAGATGTATTGCAATGGGCTTGGGATGAAAATGAAGAACAATTTAGGCAATTTGCTATTGATGTTTCTGGTAATAGTAATGATCCAGAAGTAGTTTCTACAGCTATTTTTGAAGCTTTAATGAATGAAATACCTTACACTCAAGATGATTTTGATAATGGAGTTGATACTTTTAAAGATAGAGTACCCTCTAATTATTTTGATGATAATACATGGACACTAGGTTTTGAAGTGGTTCCACTTCAAGTACGTGACCTAATTGAGTATATAGTCTCCCTACCTGATTATCAAATTAAATAGAAACTATGTGTACAGATAAAAAAATCCTTTCAACATGTAATACAGAAGACCATAAAAAATGGAATAGGCGTTCATTCATGCAGACTTTAGGTTTAGGTGGAGCAGGAGCTACGCTGATGATCAACGGAATTCCAATGGCCTACGGGCAACCAACGCCTTTATCTACAGCACTTGGTAAAGCAGATTCTGGTAGGGTATTATTGATAATAAGATTACAAGGTGGTAATGATGGTTTAAATACCATTGTACCTATTTATGATTATGACAGTTATGCCAATTATAGACCAACACTAAAGCATGAAATGACTGATATTTATAAATTATCTCCTGAATTTGGAATACCAAGTTATTTGCAAAATTCCTTAGAAGCTTTATGGGAAGGTGGTTGTATGAAGGTAGCTCATGGTACCGGATATGAAAATATGAATTTATCACATTTTACAGGAACTGATATTTTTTCTAAAG